>Ga0209313_1000016_pt1 | contig 217676 bp, 170 predicted proteins | sample BioC13SIPDNA_3_FD_185748 | JGI IMG/M metagenome (GOLD analysis project Ga0209313, IMG submission 185748) | Anaerobic biogas reactor microbial communites from Washington, USA - Biogas_R2_B C13 SIP DNA (SPAdes) (version 2) | ecosystem: Engineered > Bioreactor > Anaerobic > Unclassified | place... | reverse complement strand
CGCCGCCGCGCCTCGGAACAACCGGCAAAGCAGAGGATCATAGCGTTACCTCCTTCGTCTTACTGCGGGGTGGAATAGTAAGGAGACCCAGGCACTAACAAGACACATGACACCAGACACAAGGACACCAGATGGACGAGGAGGGAGCGCTTTTTCATTGCCAACTGCCCCTCTCAGCGCCTAGACAGAGCAGCATCAGCCGGACCGGGCCACCCCGTCGGCCCTAGCCACATCTTATTCGCCTTATCCGGAACAGACACCGCCCCCTGCGGAGAGTTGCGCTGCAAGTTCGCAACGCGGCCTCCGGCCAGAGTCCGTTCCACCTCCCCTGGCCGGGGCCATCGGACGTCGCGCCGCCCGTCCCAGGGTCGGCGGAGGGACGCGCGCCCGGAGAGCGAAGGATTCATCGCCAGTGGAACATGGTCCGCATCGGGAGGTCGACAATCATGGAGTTCTTCGAAACGCTCGACGCACGCCACTCGATCCGCAAGTACGTAGAAGGCGCGCCCGTCGACGCGGACGCACTGAGCAAGATCCTGGAGTACTGCAACGCCGCCCCCTCGGCCGGCAACCTGCAGGGCTACCGCGTTGTTGTGGTGCGGGATGCGGAGCAGAAGGCGGCGGTGGCGGAGGCGGCCTTCGGCCAGACCTTCGTGACGAGCGCGCCCGTCCTGTTGGCATTCGTGGCCGATTTCGCGACCTCGGCGGCCCGCTACGGCGACCGCGCGCAGCTCTACGCGATCCAGGATGCCAGCATCGCGGCGACGACGGCGTGCTACGCGGCGGCGGCCCTGGGCCTGGGGACGTGCTGGATCGGCGCCTTCGACGACGGCCAGATGGCGAAGGCCCTGGGCGTCCCCGACGGATCGCGGCCGGTCGCGGTCATCGCCCTGGGGAAGCCGGCGCACACGCCCTCGAGCCGCAGCCGACGGCCACTCGCCGATCTGGTCCGGGAGGGCACGTACGACGGCCCGGGCTACGGCGCCATGTAGATCATCGGGGCTAGGTGACCGATCCGAGGCCTAACGGAGGGCGAACACGGCGCCGTTTTGGATGGCGCCGATGATGGGTCCGGCGGCGAGGACCATGAGCAGCGTTCCCGCCAGGCAGAGCCCGATGGCCGTCCCCACGCCGCCGCCCACGGGCACGGGGTCGTCGTGGGCCGGTGGCTTGAAGAACATCCGACCGGCGACGCCCATGTAGTATGCCAGGGAGATGGCGGAGTTCAGGACGAGGACCACGAGGAGCCAGAACATCGGGGAGTTCCAGGTGGCTCCGGCGTCCCAGGCGGCCATGATGATGTAGGCCTTGCCCAGGAACCCCGCGGTAGGAGGCAACCCGACCAGGGAGAGGGCGAAGAATGCCCACGCCCAGGCGAGATACGGGGAGCGCCGCGCCAAGCCGTTGTACGAGTGGAGGGCGTCGCTTCCCGTTCGGTTGGAGAATGATGTAACGACCGCAAAAGCGCCCAGGTTCATGAAGACGTAGGCGAAGGCGTAGATCGCCAGCGCGGACAGGGCGAGATCCGAGCGCAACGTCACGAGCACGGCGACGAGCATGTAGCCCGCATGGGCTATGCTCGAGTAGGCGAGCATCCGCTTGATGTTGGACTGCTTGATGGCGACCACGTTGCCCAGGGTCATGGTGATCAGGGCGCCCCAGAAGAGCACGCCTTCCCAGGCGACGCGCGCCACCTCGTGGGGGAAGGCGGTGCTGAACACCCGGGCGAGGGCGGCCAGCGCGGCCAGCTTGGGCCCCACGGACAGGAAGGCGGTGACGGGGGTGGGCGCACCCTCGTACACATCGGGGCACCACATGTGGAAGGGCACCATGGCGACCTTGAAGCCGAAGCCGACCAACATTAGGACGGCTGCGGTGGGGAGGAGCACCCCGATGCCGTCGCCCGCCGTCGCCTCCATGATGCCGACCAGGTCCAGTCGGCCCGTCATCCCGTAGACGTAACTGAGCCCGAAGAGCATGAAGGCCGAGGAGGCGGTGCCGAGGATGAAGTACTTGAGGGCCGCTTCGGCGGAGCGCTCGTCGTCCTTGGTGAAGGCGGCGAGGACGTACCCGCATACCGAGAGCAGCTCGATGGAGAACCAGATGGTGATCAGCTCGCGCGCCGAGCCCAGGAAGGACATGCCCGCGGCAGCGAAGGCGATGACCGCGAGCAGCTCGGGCTGGTGGTCCTGCATCCGGGTCTCCAGGTACTCCTTGGAGAGCAGGAAGGTCAGGCCGCACACGATCAGGCTCAGAACGGCGAACACCCGGGAGAAGGGGTCGAGGGCAAGGGTTGTGGTGAGGTAGCCCGGAGCCGTCGCGGCCAGCTCGGCGCCGAGGTCGGTGGTGGCGAGGTAGGCCAGGTAGCCGGCCACTACGGCGCCACCGAAGCAGGTGAGGCCCCCCACGAGGGAGTACGCGCGCAGGCGCGGCCGGCTGGGGGCGAAGGCGATGACCAGCCCCACGGCGCCGACCAGAACCAGCAGGAACTCCGGGATAAGGTAGACCACGCTCGCGAACCCTCCGACCGGCGTTCAGTTACCGCAATTGCGTTCCCATCGCACCCGCCAGGATATCCATGCTCGCGGTGGCGATGGGCTTCAACAAGGGGGCCGGGTAGCAGCCGACCAACAAGGTAAGAGCCATCAGAGGCGCCAAGCACGCCAACTCCAGCGGGTTGATGTCCGGCATGTTGGCCCACTTCTCGTTCCGTTCGCCCATGAAGACGCGCTGGACCGTCCAGAGCATATAGGCGGCGGTCAGTACGATCCCGAGGATCGCCAAGTAGGCGAACCACGGCGTGCCGAGCACCGCCAGTCCCTCGGCGCTCACCTCGTTCATCGTGCCCGAGGCGTAGGCGCCCAACAGGACGTAGAGTTCCGCCACGAAGCCGGAGAGGGCGGGCAGCCCCAGCGCCGCCAGAGCGACGAAGATGAACACGCCGAAGTACCGAGGCGTGATCTTCCCCAGGCCCCCGAACCCATCGATCTCGCGGATGTGCGCCCTCTCGTAGACGACGCCGACGAGAAGGAAGAGGCACGACGTGATCAGGCCGTGGGAGAACATCTGCATCACGGCGCCGCTGATCCCCTGGACGTTCATCGCCGCCAGGCCCAGGGTGACGAACCCCATGTGACCGATGGAGGAGTACGCGATGAGCTTCTTGAGGTCGGACTGCGCCATGGCGGCCAGGGAGCCGTAGATGATGCTGATGATCGCCAGGATGCCGATCCACGGGGCCGCCAGGGCCCACTGCTCGGGCATGAGGGGCATATTGATGCGGATCATGCCATAGCTCCCGAGCTTCAGGAGGATCCCCGCAAGGATCACGGAGCCGGCCGTAGGCGCCTCGACGTGGGCGTCAGGAAGCCACGTGTGGAAGGGGAAGCAGGGGACCTTGATGGCGAAGGCCACGAAGAACCCCACGAAGACGGCCATGGCGAGCCCTGGGGCCAGGGCGGCAGTCGGCTGGCGCTCGATCATCTCGACGATGTCGAAGGTGCGGTCGGCGGGGGTGACGCCGCTCGCGAAGTAGAGGATGACGATAGCCAGGAGCATGAGCACGCTGCCAACCAGCGTGTAGAGGAAGAACTTGATGGCCGCGTACTCGCGGTTCGGGCCGCCCCACGCGCCGATGATGAAGTAGAGCGGGACCAGGCTGATCTCCCAGAAGATGTAGAACAGGAAGAAGTCGAGGGCCACGAAAACGCCAACGCAGGCCGTCTGGAGCAGCAGGAAGAGCGCGAAGTACTCCTTCACCCGCTCGTTGATGATCCAGGAGTAGGCGATAGAGACCAGTGAGACAAGGCAGGTGAGGAAGACCATGGGCATGGATATGCCGTCTACGCCCATGTGGTAGCTGACGCCTATCTGGGGGATCCACTCAGCGCGCTCCTCGAGTTGGAAGCCTCCCGCGCCGTTGTCGAAGGCGAGCCACGCGAGGATCGCGAGCGCCAGGCACAGCGCCGAGGTGCTGGTAGCCGTGGCCTTGATGGCCTCATGGCTATCCCGGGGGATGAACAGGATGATGAGCGCGCCGACCAGGGGCAGGTACGTCAGGGCCGACAGGATCGGGAACTCCACGCGGCACACCTCCTTCCGTGGGGCTCCCGCAGAGCCCCGTGAGTCGGTCTAGCTATGGCGCTCACGGCCTCACCGCCTTACGCTGCCTTCGGAACAACGAGGCCCCCACGACGCCCGCGAGGGCGACCATAACCACGAGGGCCAGGATAATGTTGAGGATCCCCTCGACGAACAGAGCGGAGGCGATCAGCACCAATGCGCCCATGGCCGTGACGAGGGCATAGAAGTGAACGGACCCCGTCTGCGCCATCTGAAGCACGCCCCCTAGGACGTAGATGGCGAAGGGGCCCGCGTGGACCAGTATGCGATCAATGAACTGCTTGTCGAACCACCCAACGACGGTCTTGATCTGCAGCACCAGCCAAGCCCAACCGCGGACGAAGACGCGGTCCAGCACGTGCAGATCGAAGCGGGCGACCATGCCCATGAACTCGATGGCCAACTTGGCGAGGAAGAGGTACAACTCGTCGATGTAGTACTTGTTGGCGAGCACGGTCCGCGCCAAGCCGAGCGGCCGCGACCGCTTGACCATCGCCGCCGTGCGGTCAGGTCCACGCCCCCATAGCAGCAGGCCGAGAAGGACTCCCGCAAGCACGCAGCCGGTGGCGATCCAGCCTACAGCCATCTCGGCCGCGTGATGCGCCTCGTGGCTGTGAACCTTGGGCGGCAACGGCGCCACCGGGACCATCCAGGCATCGGCGCCCTCGCCCACAGGAGCCTCTCCGCCCCCCAGGGTAGCGACACCGGCCGCCATAGGCGTCTGCTTCGGCTCACGCCTCACCTCAGCGGGATCGGTCTCATGCTGGAAGGCATACCCCTCCTCGAGCCAGGCCTCGAAGGGCTGCGCGAACCAACCGGCCCCGAGCGCGAAGACCGCCAGGATAACAAGGGGCACGGTCATGTTCGCGGGGGTCTCGTGGGCATGTTCGGCTACATGGGGATCCCGGGTCTTGCCCAAGAAGGTGAGGCAGATCAGTCGCGTCATGTAGAAGGGCGTCAGGAAAGCGCCCGCGAGGCCCATCCAGGCCAGGACTGGGGACTCGAGCCACGCATGGGCGAGGATCATCTCCTTGCTGTGGAAGCCGGAGAAGCCGTACCAGCCGGGGACTCCCACGCCCATAAGGGCCAGGGTTCCGATGGTGAAGGTCACGAAGGTGATGGGCATGACCTTGGCCAGGCCCCCCATCTTCTTCATGTCCTGCTCATGGTGGCAGCCGATGATGACGGAGCCCGAGCCGAGGAACAGGAGGGCCTTGAAGAACGCGTGGGTCAGGAGGTGGAAAAAGCCCGCGAAGAAGGCGCCGACACCCAATCCCAGCATCATGTAGCCGAGTTGGCTGATAGTCGAGTATGCCAGCACCCGCTTGATGTCGTCCTGGGCGATGGCGATGGTGGCGGCGAACAGGGCCGTGAACCCGCCGATGATCGCGATCCACTTCATCGCATCATAGGGTCCCATGCCCGCCGTCGCTTGGATGACCGGCTGCATCCGGTAGATGAGCCAGACGCCAGCGGCGACCATGGTGGCCGCGTGGATGAGCGCGGAGACCGGCGTCGGACCCTCCATCGCATCGGGGAGCCATACGTGTAGGGGGAACTGAGCTGACTTGCCGACGGCTCCGGCGAAGAGCCCCAGGGAGATGAGGAAGAGCATCGGGGGAGCGACCTCGCCCGCCGTCACCTTCGTGAAGATCTCCCGCAGATCCAGGCTCCGGGTTGCGACGAAGAGGGCGATGATCGCGATGTTGAAGCCCACATCGCCAAGGCGCGTCGTGAGGAACGCCTTCTTGCAGGCCCGCGCCGCCTCGGGCTTGTGGAACCAGAACCCGATCAGCAGGTAGCTCATCAGGCCTACGAGCTCCCAGCACATGAACAGCAGGATCAGGTTGCTGGACAGCACGAGGCCCAGCATCGAGGACGAGAAGAGCGCCAGGAATGCGAAGAAGCGGGCGTACAAGGGGTCATCGTGCATGTACCCGGTCGAGTAGATCATGACGAGCAGGGCCACGATGGACACCATGGCCAACATCGTGGCCGCAGCCGCATCCACGGTGATAGTGAAGAAGAAGCTCCGTCCGACGTTGGCCCACTCGAAGCCATAGGAGAGGGGCTCGCCACCGGTGAGGCAGTAGCCGAGGACCCCGAACGCCCACATGGTGGAGACGGTCATGGCGGCGATGGGCAGGCCCGCGCCGCGTCCGGGGGCCCTGTCGCCGAAGCAGATGACGACGGCGAAGGCCACTACTGGGAGCGCCGGAATGACGTAGGCCGTTTGTGCGAAGAACTCGAGCAAGGCTAACCCCTCAATAGGTTCAGCTCATCGGCATTGACCGTCTTGCGAAGCTTGAACATGGCGACGATGATCGCGAGGCCCACCGCCGCCTCGGCGACCGCCACCGTCACGGTGAAGACCACGAGGAGCTGGCCCTGGATCTGGCCCACCTCGAGCCCCGAGCGGCTGAATGCCGCCAGGTTCACGTTCACCGCGTTCATCATCAACTCGATGGAGAGCAGCATCCCGATCGCGTTTCGCCGAGACACCAGGCCAAACAGCCCGATGCAGAACAGGAGGGCCGCGAACACCAAGTAGTACCCTGTCGGGACCGTCTCGGGGAAGATGTCGTTCAGGCTCATGCCTCCTCCCCCTCCTCCGCTGGCTCCTCAGGCTCGATCTCTCCCCCAGGATGCTTCTGCTCGAGCGGGTGGCCGATGAGCACGGCCCCTATCATCGCAACGAGAAGCAGGATCGAGGCTATCTCGAAGGGGATCACGTAGTCCCGTATCATCACGGGCGAGAAGTCCTCGACGGGATCGATCTCCTCGGGGACGTCAGTGAGGACCAGCCGCTCCGCCAGGTCTCGGGAGACGGGGTGCACGCTGCCGGCGGCCGCCGCCTCATCTTCGAGACCCGCTAAGTACCCGGACCCGATGCCCATCAGGACCACGAAGAACAGCAGCCCCACGACCAGGGCTGGGCCCGCGAGGCCGGTCTGCTGCCGCACGAACTCCCCGGTGACTCGGCGCACGAGCATGACCGCAAAGGCGAACAGGACGACCACGCCGCCCGCGTAGATCATCAGCTGCATCACGCCAAGGATAGGCGCCCGCATGAGGAAGAACAGTCCGGCGACTCCGACCAGGGTCAGAAAGAGCGAGACGACTGCGCGCAGGATGTGCGGGGTGGTCACTACGACCACTGCCAGGACGAGTATGGGCACCGCTAGGCCGAAGAACACCAGTGTCTCCATGGCCTACCCCTCCTCCCCATCGCCCGGGGCGAGCTGCGCCGTCTCCCGTTGCCGCAGCTCGTACTCGCTCAGCGGCTCTGGGCGCAGCAATCCGTCGAGATCGATAGTGAGAGCGCGCACGTCACCCTCGATGTAGCTGAACTCCCGCGTGAGGTGCAGGCAGTTCACAGGGCAGGCCTCTGCACACAGATTGCAGTACATGCACCTCGCCAGATCGATGGTGAACGTGTCCGGGCGGTTGACCTGCTTCTCCTCGCCCTCGGGCGTCGTCACCGTGACCTTCTTGCGGGTGACGACGACGCAATGGTCGGGGCAGGTGCGCTGGCACTGGCCACAGGCGATGCAGAGCGGCTCGCCTTGCTCGTCCGTCAGAAGCCGGTGGCGAGCGCGGGTCCGTGGGCTGATGTCGAGCTGCTCCAGAGGGTAACAGACCGTGACGCGCGGCCGACGCATAGCGTTGTAGCCCGTGACCCGGAGGCCCTTCGCCGTGGTGTACGCCGCGGACCACACGTACTGGAAGAAGGCGATGATGGGGTTGTCCGACACCCGGGTGGGCGGCACGTGTGCCATGGCTACGCCCCCACCCAAGCCACGTGCGCGACGGCGATGGCGATGTTGATCAAGGCGAGGGGGATGAGGCCCTTCCACGCGATCTGGAGCATCTGATCGATCCGGACGCGGGGCAGGGTCCACTTCACCCACATCATGCAGTAGATCAGGATGGTGATCTTGACGAAGTACCACAGCACGCCGTCGCCGAAGATCCGCCAGAACCCCTCGCCCTCGGAGACAATGGGCGAGCTCCATCCGCCGAAGAACAGGGTCGCGGCGATGCCGGACACCAACGCCGTGTTCGAGAACTCCGCTACGAAGAAGATGCCGAACCGCATGCCCGAGTACTCGGTGTTGAAGCCCGATACCAGCTCGGACTCCGATTCGGGGAGGTCAAAGGGCTGCCGGTTGACCTCTGCGAGCGCCGCGACGAGGTAGAGGACAGCGGCGATCATTCCCGGCAGGGTGAAGCAGTTCCAGTTCAGGAAGGGGGCATCCGGCGGCGCTAGACTCCAGCTTCCTCCCGACTGGCTGCGCACGATCTGATCGAGAGACAGCGTCCCGGCCATCATGATGATGACGACGACAGACAGGAACATGGGGATCTCGTAGGTGATGAGCTGGGCGGCCGCCCTCATGCCCCCGAGGAGCGACCACTTGTTGTTGCTCGCCCAGCCGGCGACGATGATCCCGAGCACGGCGATCGATCCAACGGCGACGAGGTACCACAAGCCCACATTGAGATCCGCCGCGATGAGGCCGTTCCCCACGGGGATGACCACATAGGCGAGGATCGCGGGCAGGAAGACGATGTACGGGGCAACGCAGAACACCAGGCGGTCCGCCTGCTTGGGGATGGTGTCCTCTTTGGTCAGCAGCTTGAGGGCATCCCATATGGACTGGAAGAGGCCATAAGGCCCGTGGTGCAGCGGGCCCACTCGCGACTGGATGTCAGCCGAGACCTTCCGCTCCGCCCAGATGAGGATGAGCACAGAGCCGACGATGAGGATGAGGATCCAGAGGATGGGGACGAGGTGCACAATCCAGGGCGCGACCTCGTACAGGGGTTGCACGATGCCGTTGACCCAGTTCTCTAGCCAGCCTCGCTCAGCCATCTCCGTTGCGCGGCCCTTGGGCCGCTCCTCTCATCACTACTAGCGGTCTATATCGCCGAGTACGATGTCGATGCTGCCCAGGATGGTGACCACGTCGGCCACTTTCCAGCCGACCAGGATATCCTCTATAAGATGGAGGTTCGAGAAACCTCCTGAGCGGATCTTCAGCCGATAGGGCGCCTCGGTGCCGTCGCCGATCGCGAAGTATCCGCACTCGCCTCGAGCGCCCTCCACGGCGCCGTAGGCGACCCCCTCGGGCGTCTTGAAGCGCGCGGGCAGCTTCGTGCGGATCTCGCCCGGAGGCAGACCATCCAGCACCTGTCGGCAGATCCTCGCGGACTGCCGCATCTCCTCCATACGGCAGGTGAAGCGGTCGAGGCAGTCGCCGCGGTTGCCCAGGATGACGCGGTAGTCGAAGCGATCGTAGACCCCGTATGGCGCATCTCGCCGGAGGTCGAAGTCGACCCCTGACGCCCGCGCTACGGGCCCCGAGGCGCCATAGGCCCGACAGCGTTCGGCTGAGATCTCGGCCACGCCCTCGGTCCGAGCGCGCAGTATCCGGTTGTTGGTGAACAGGTCGTCATACTCTCGCAGGCGGCTCTCGATAACGTCCAGGGCCTGGCGAATCTCCCGATCCAAGCCGGCAGGCAGGTCCCAACCCACTCCGCCGACCCGTATGTAGTGGCACGTCATCCGCTGGCCGGTGAGCTTCTCGAAGATGTCCATGATCAGCTCACGCTCTCGGAAGGTGTGCAGGAACATCGTCACGGCGGCCAAGTCGTTCCCGAAGGTCCCCACGAACACCAGGTGGCTAGCGATCCGGTACAGTTCGGCGCTCAGAACACGAAGCCACTCGGCACGCTCGGGTACCTCCACCTGGGCCAGCCGCTCAGCGGCCAGCGCCATCGCCCACTCGCAGGTGATCGGGGAGAGGTAATCCAGGCGATCCGTCAGCGGGAGAGAGCGAATCCAGCCGTTCCGCTCGGAGATGTACTCGTGGCAGCGGTGGAGATACCCGATGACGCATCGGCATGACTCGATCATCTCGCCACGCAGGCGAAGGACAAGCCGGAGCACCCCATGAGTGGAGGGGTGCTGAGGGCCCATGTTGATGAGCATTTCCTCGTTGTGCAGGGGCGCCTTGCGCCCGTGTGTCGCCAACGCTACTCCATCCGGCCTCTAGCCGCCCGGCTTCCTCGCCTCGGACATCTCCGGCCAGCGCTTCTCTGTCGTGTAGGTTAGGTCGTTCATATCCTCCGTGTAGTCCTTGCGCAGCGGGTGGCCACGCCAATCATCGGGCAGCAGGATCCGCGTCAGATCCGGATGACCCGCGAAAACCACGCCGAGCAGGTCGTAGCACTCCCGCTCGTGCCAGACGGCCGTCGGGTAGAGGTCCGACACCGTGCGCACGGACTCCCCGTCCCTTGCTATGGACGCCGTGACGAGCACCTCGATGCGCAACGAGAGCGACCGCAGGTGGTACCACAGGTCCATACGGCCCGTGCTGTCTTCTGAGGGCGGGTAGTCGGCCGCGGTCACGAAGGTCAGGTAGTCGCACGAGGTCGCTCCATCGCGCAGTCGCGCCATTACTTGAGGGATGTCCTTGGCGGCACATCGTACGAGCACATCTCGCTCGCGAGTCTCGATGGACTCCGCGAGATCGCTCAGCTCGGACTGGACGGCCGCTGCCGCCTCCTGCACGGTCATCGCTCTACCTCACTGGTGATGCAGGGCCCTCGCCCTTGGCGATCTTCTCCCGGAGCTTCATGAAGCCGTCGATCAGTGCCTCTGGCCGGGGGGGGCAACCTGGAACATACACATCCACGGGGACAACCAAGTCGACGCCTCGCACCGCATGATAGCCGTCGAGGAAGGGGCCTCCGCAGTTCGCGCAGCTCCCCATCGAGATCACGTACTTGGGGTCAGGCATCTGGTCGTAGAGCCGGCGCAAGCGGTCGGCCATCTTGTGGGTCAGGGTGCCCGCGACGATCATCACGTCGGCCTGGCGCGGCGTCGACCGCGGCATGACTCCCCAGCGGTCCATATCGAAGCGGCTGGCCCAGGTCGCCATCATCTCGATCGCGCAGCAGGCGAGGCCAAAGGTAAGGGGCCAGAGGGAGCGGAGCCGGGCCTGGTTGAAGATCCAGCGCTCCACGGCGTCCGTCACGCCCCCGAGACCGGGCACACTCCCGATGACCGAGGTGCGGATGTAGGGGTAGCCGGCGCCCGCGGGTTCCGGAGTGACGACTCGGCGCTCGTCCGAGGGCGCGTCGGGGCATCCCTCGGTGGGCCCTACTCGGTTATCCACTCGAGGGCACCCTTCCTAAGCGCATAGACCCAGCCCAGGATGAGGATCGCCAGGAAGATAGCCATCTCGACGACCACGAACCACGGGCTTCCCACGCCCTCTGCCGCTGCGTGGTGGAGGAAGTCGCCGAGCTTCAGAGCCCAGGGGATCAGGAAAGCCGCCTCGACCTCGAACACCACGAAGAGCAGTGCGATAAGGTAGAACTGCGCCGGGAACTGGAACCAGGCGGATCCGACCGGCTCTTCTCCACACTCGTAGGTGGACGCCTTTACCTCGCTCGGCCGGTTAGGCCGTAGCAGCCACGAGACGATCATCGCGGCAGCCACGAAGAGGATACCACCGACGGTCATGATGAGCAGTTGCAGGTACGGATGGCCGGTCACAGAGGAGTCACCAGAGGCCCTACTTCGCTATGGCCTCCCCTTCTCCTCCCCCACCCCCGCCACCGATGGTGGTTCGTGCCTCAGGCCCGCCGAGACGGCGGCATCGGCCCAACTGCCGGGGTCGAACTCGGTGGGATTGAAGGTGCGGTTCAGGGCCCAGTAGTCTCGCTGGAACCGCTCCAGGTCCTTGCCTCTCTCGGTCCAGCACCTCATACCGTCATTGCGCGCCCACTCGTCCTCGGGTACCAGGGGCCAGGACTCGCAGCAGTCCCTCTGCGCGTAGGGCCCCAGTGGATGATCATCCCGAACTTCAGTCCCAGGAACTACTGCACACGTTCCCGCAACCACTCAGGACGGCTCGCCATATGCCCGCTGGGGGGCTGTGGCCCATCACATCGCCTCGTGCCGGCTGCTCACCCATGGCCACAAGCTCCTTCCGCGTACGGTGCTCCGCCCGTGGCGCGGGGCAACTCAGGGGCTACGAGCAAGGCCTCTGAAGTGGGACCGACCCTGGTCAGAGAGGCTCTGCGATGCGTCTGGTGGGGACTTCCACCCCATCGCGGCCGCGGTGGGGTGGAAGTCCGAGGTGGCTGCTTAGTCGATGACGACCTCGCGCCCTGTCCTCGCGCTCTCATGCAGGCCGTCGAGGGCCTTCATGACGTTGAGGACCTGCTCCTTCTTGACGATGAGCTCCTCTTCGCCCTTGATCACGCGGACGAGGTGAGCGGTCTCTCCGATGTGACCGGGGAAGGCCACAGGCGGATCGCCCGGAGCGATGGGCGTTACGTTGGTCTGGTAGCCATCCACGTTTGTGACGAAGGTGAACGGATCGATCTGGATGCCACCTTCGGTGCCGAGAACCGTGGTCTGGTGCGGGTTGCCGGGCACGTTCGCCGCCCAACTGGTCTTGAAGGAGACGGAGATCCCGCCCTCCATCCGGAAGAAGCCCGCCGCCAGATCCTCGACGTCGAACTCGCGGTAGTCGTACGGCCGCGGCGTGATAACGCCCTCGGGCGCGCCACTGTCGGCGAGGGAGGTCGCCAGGCCCTCATCACGGTTGCCGAACTTGGTGTAGGTGACGCCGGTGGCGGTCTTGACGGCGGGGTTGCCCATGAGCCAGAAGAGCAGGTCCAGGTTGTGGACACCCAGGTCGTACAGTGGGCCCGCGCCCGAGTGCTCCTTCATGTGGAACTGGCCCCATGTGGGGATCCCACGACGGCGCAGCCAGTAGGTCTCGCCGAAATAGATCTCGCCCAGGCGTCCCTCGTCGATGAGCTTCTTGGCCGCGAAGGGCACGCTGGTGAAGCGGGTGCTCTGCCCGACCATGAGGATCTTGCCCGCTGCCTCGGCCGCCTCGTACATCCTCGCGGCGTCCTTGTAGCAGATGGAGATGGGCTTCTCGCAGAGGACATGGGCGCCAGCCTGCAGGGCAGCGATGGTCTGCTCTGCGTGGTAGGCGTTGGGCGTGCAGACGGATACCAGATCCGGCTTGACCTCATCGAGCATCTTCTGCCAGTCGCCGTAGTGCTTCGGAATCCCCGCCGATTCGGCAAGAAGCCGCGCCCGCTCGGGGAGTATATCGGCCGTGGCGACGAGCTCGACGTCCCTCGAGAGAGCCTTCCATGACGGGAGGTGGGCCGTAAGGGCGATCATTCCGCTCCCGATTATCGCTACCCTCAACTTGTCCTGTGCCATGCTGCATGCTCCTCTACGGTATTGGGCCGTCAGGCTTCCAGTACGACCCGATCGACCACGTACTGCCTGAGTTCATCGGACAGGCTCGCGAAGTACGCGCTGAACCCGGTGATCCGCACGATCAGGTCGGGGTAGGCGGCGGGGTTCTCCGCCGCGGCCAGAATCGTGTTCCGATCGACGATATTCATGTTGATCATGGTGCCACCGAGGTCGAAGTGGCCTCGGATGAGGGCCGCCACCTTCGCGACCCCTGCCGGTCCCGAGACCATCCCCGGGTCCATGTCGAGCTGTAGGGGGGCCGTATTCCCGAATCCCGGCTGCACCCCTGCAACGGCAACCGCCATTTGCGTAGGCGTGCCGGGCTGCCCCCCGTTGAAGCCCGGCTCGGGGTTGGGGCCATGGGAGACGGGCTCGCCCGCGCGGCGCCCATTCGGTGTCGCTCCGAGGCGCTGACCGAAGGCGACGGTGAGGGCCCATGTGAACAGCCCTGGCACCATCCGGTGGCCGTTCGGCGTCGGCTTCTCGACAACCATCGCCGTGAAGGCCTTGCTGATCCGCTTGGCCCATCCATCGGCGACGGAGTCGCCGGAGCCGAACCGCCGGATGTTGCGCATCAGCTGGCGCGCTTGCTCGCCCCCCGGACCCTCCCAGTTGGTCTCGAGGTGCTCCCACATCTCGTGCCAGGTGAACCGGCCCTCGCGCTCCACCCGCTCCTCAAGCGCCGCGAAGGAGTCGGCGACGGTGGCGAGGGAGCTACCATCAACGCCTATGTTGATGATCTCGACGCCACCATGGCTAGCGTCGACGCCCCGCTCGACCGGGCCGTGACAGAACAGATCCAGCACCAACTCGGGGAAGACCTCGTGCATGTGTTCGATGTGGAGGTCGACGCCCTCGGCGATGACCTCCACGGCCCGCTTCAGGTGGCCGTGGAACCGGCGCCATAGCTCATCGACGCTTGGCGTCACCCCGGGAGCGTGGATCATCTCCTCGAGGGCGTATCGGAAGGTCTTCGCGAAGTCGAGCTTGATCATATCCGCCAAGCCGTATTCGCGGCCCGGCACCGCCAGCCAATGACAGCCCGAGTAGACCCTCGATTCGGCGAGTTCGAGGGGCCAGCCAGCCCGAACGAAGCCCTCAACCAGCGACTCGTTGGCCACGAACTTCGGGAAGCCCATCCGATCCTCGAACAGGATCTCTACGCTCCGACGCAGCAGATCCTCCGGCGTCTGCGCTCCAACGCGGAGGCCGATGTTCGCGGGCGTCTTTAGCCGGTGGACCGCCTCGAGGATGAGGTAGGACATCTTGCTCGCCCGCTCGCCGCCGCCCGGCTCCGGCCCGCCGATCTGCACGTATGCAGTCTCACTCAGCAGAAGGCAGGCCAGATGGAAGATGGCCTCCTCGTCATCGAGCCTTCCAGCGGCAATGTCGGCCTCGTAGTAGGGACGCAGGATCTCGTCGAGCTGCCCCCACTCGCCGCTGCCGTTGTACATCTTCGCCACGGCCTGGAAGAACACGAGCCACTGGCACGCCTCGCGGAAGGTGGCAGGCGGCTCGGCGACCAGTCGGCGGCAGACTGCCGCGACAGTCTCTAAGTTCTCGCGACGCGCCGGATCGGGCTCCTGCTCCGAAAGCTCGTCGGCGGCCACGGCGTGGCGGGCGATCCACCCCTGGACACCTGCGATCACGTTCTCGAGGCCAATGTAGAACTCCGAGGCCTCGGGGTTGACTCCCGCGTAGTGGCGAACCTTGTCTAGGAGGCCACCCCAGCCCAACTCCAGACCGATGGTGAGGTCGGGGCAGAAGTGCTGGACTCCGCCGATGCCCGGGGTCAGGCCATATCGCTCCTGCTCCTCATGAAGATGGGAGTAGTCGAAATCGGGGTTCCAGCCGGGGGAACGGTAGGAGATGAAGTTGACCATGTAGACGCCGGCCATCGAGTTGAACGGCTTCACGTACGTCGGGTGGGCTTCCAGCAGGCGCCGGAAGTTCTCGCCACAGGCTCGGGGGCCGAAGAACCCGCCGCTGGGATGGTTGCTCTCAGGCACGTAACCCTTCAGGATCTGGTCTTTGACGACCACGCCCGAGCCACTGACTGCCTCGACGATCTCCGACGCCTCCTCTGGCAGGGGGACGATGCCCTGCTCATCGGCGTCGATGGCGCCCTTCAAGGCGCGCTTCTGGCGAACCTGTTCTCGCTTCAGATCCTGCAGTTCGCGGATCCACTCGCTGTAGTCGACTCGCGTCCCTGTCAAGTACCCTCACCTCAGACTGCGCCCTTCCGCGGCTCCGCGCGAAACACCTGGGCGGTGTGGGGCCTATCCCCGGAGAACAACCCTGCTGCATGCACACACAGAGGGAAGGCGATACCATGTACGGGCTCTGGCGGTCTTCGACAGCACGCACCGGACTCCTTGCGTTGTCACTGGCTCTCTTCAGCCTCTCGTCCCCCGCTCAGGACTTGGCTGCCGGCTTCGCGGCTCCTCCGCCCTCCGCCAGGCCCCACACCTGGTGGCACTGGATGAATGGGAACATCACGGCAGAGGGGATCACCGCCGACCTGGAGGCTATGGCCGCCGTCGGGGTGGGCGGGGTCCAGATCTTCGACGTGGAGCCGGGCGTCCCGGCGGGCCCTGTCGACTACGCGAGCCCCGAGTGGTTCGACCTGGTCCTGCACGCCTGCCGCGAGGCTGATCGGCTGGGCCTCGAGGTCTGCCTGCACAACTGCGCCGGCTGGTCGTGCAGTGGTGGACCTTGGGTGACCCCGGAGCTCGCCATGCAGATGCTCGTCTCCTCTGAGACGCGGGTCGAGGGACCTGGCCGATCGGAGACTCCACTCCCTCAACCTCTCACGCGGTTGGGAACCTACCGGGACATTGCCGTCATTGCGTTCCCCACGCCCCCGGCGGAGGCGTCGCCCCTGCCGGAGTTCACGGTCACAGCGAACCACCCGGGCGCGGCGGCGCTCCTCGATGGAGATCTCGGCACCCCCGTCAACGTGCCCTCAGTGGTTGATGGCGAGCCCGTCTGGGTCGCGGCGGAGTTCGCCGCGCCCGTCACCCTGCGCTCCCTGAGCTTGCCGCCAGTCTCTGGGGCCACGGGAGGCGGGGAGCTCAGCGTCTCCGAGGATGGGGCCAACTTCACCCGAGTCGCCGACTTCGGCGCCCAGGATGGCGGCCTACTGCCCGCGCCTGGCGCGGTGTGCTTCCCACCGGCGACCGGACGCGTCTTCCGTATCACGCTCTCCCCTGGCGCCGGGCGTGGCGGCCTGGCGCGCATGTCGGAGATAGTGCTGGAACAGGGTGCCCGCCTCACTAACTGGTCGCTGAAGGCTGGCTATGACCGGGCGAATAGCCCCGGCCGGCAGTCGGTGGAGGTAGGCGCTGAGGCGTGCGTAGATCCCGACACCATCGTGGATCTGACGGCGCGGCTCCAGGCGGACGGAACCCTCGACTGGGAGGCTCCGGCGGGTTCCTGGACCATCCTGCGCCTGGGCTACACCCCCACAGGCAAGGAGAACCACCCGGCATCGGAGTCGGGGCGGGGCCTGGAGATCGACAAGCTCAGCAAGGAGGCCGCGAGCTTCCACTTCGACCAAGTGGTGGGCGCCCTGGTGGAGGCCGGCGCCCCTATCGGCGAGACCGGGCTCCGCCACGTCCTCATCGACAGCTACGAGGTCCACTGCCAGAACTGGACGGCGGAGATGCCGCGGCAGTTCCAGCGCCTGCGTGGCTACGGGATCGCGGGCTACCTACCGGCTCTGACCGGCCGAATCGTGGCCGATGTGGATAGCACGGAGCGGTTCCTGTGGGACTTCCGCAGGACTCTCGCAGACCTCTACCACGAGTGTTACTTCGGCCGCTTCGCTGACCTCTGCCACGGCCGGGGGCTGCTGCTTTCGGCTGAGCCCTACGGGAACGGGAACTTCGATGACCTGACGGCGGGGGGAGCGGTGGACATCCCCATGGGTGAGTTCTGGGTCGGGGGCGGGCCGGGGAACGGCAAACTGGCGGCGTCTATCGCCCACACCTACGGGCGGGCCATTGTGGGCGCTGAGTCCTTCACCGCCAGCGACGTGAACGGCCGATGGCAGAATCACCCGGGCTCCTTGAAGGCGCTGGGCGATCAGGTCTTCTGTGCCGGAGTGAACCGCTATATCTTCCACCGCTACGCTCATCAACCGTGGATGAACGTGGTACCCGGAATGACGATGGGTCCCTGGGGGTTCCACTTTGAGCGTACTAACACGTGGTGGGAGCAGGGGGCGGCGTGGCTCCAGTACATCGCGCGATGCCAGTACCTGCTGCAATCGGGCGAGTACGTGGCCGACTTCCTGGCCATGGCCGAGGAGAACTCGCCCGCATCGATGCCCCTGTTGAACCTGCCACCCGGCTACGAGTACGACGCGTGCTCGCCGGAGGTAGTGATGAAGCGCCTCTCCGTGAAGGACGGCTGGCTCGTCGCCAGCGGAGGCAGCCGGTACCGCGCCCTGATCCTTCCACCTGGTGACCGTATGACGCCTGCCCTGCTGGAGCGCGTCGCCGCTCTCGCCGAGGCTGGCGCCACGGTCGTCGGGCCCACCTACGCCGCCTCCCCCAGCCTCTCCGGCGGGCCTCCGTCCGATGCGCGTGTGGCGGAATTGAGCGGCTCCGTCCGGCAGGGGACAGTCGCCGAACTGCTGCGGGACTGGGCCCTCCCGCCCGACTTCGAGGTAGTGGGAGGGCAGCGCGACGGGGTGAGTTTCATCCATCGCCGCATAGATGGCGCCGAGGTCTACTTCGTCGCCAGCGCCGCGCCGCAGCCTCGCTCCCTGGAGGCCGCGTTTCGCGTGTCGGGCCTCCGGCCGGAGCTCTGGGACCCCGTGACGGGTGCGACGCGGCTCGCCCCCGTCTTCCGCGAGGAGGATGGCCGCACGACCGTGTCGTTGGCCATGGAGCCCGCGGGATCCGTCTTCGTCGTCTTCCGTGAGCCCGTTGGCGAGGCAGACCCGGTGGTGTCCCTCGCTCGGGATGGCGGCGACGCCTTCGCTCCCACCTTGCCGGAGGGGCTCACGCTCGAGGTGCTCGAGGCAAGCTACGGAGTTCTCGACCGCCAGCTGCCGGATACGGTGGACGTGACCGACCTGGCCAGGAACCTCTTGAGGGATGGTCGCCTGGAGATCAGCGCCAGTAACGATCTGGCGGGGGACCCCGCTCCCAACCTGATCAAGCGGCTTGTCGTGGAGTACGTGCTCGACGGTGAGCTTCGGACAGCCTCAGTGGTCGAGGGCGCTGGCATGGTGCTACCCCCGGAAGGGGAGGCAGGGCAGGTCGAGGTCCGCCGGGCCATGTACGGTGTGGTCCCCGATCCCCTGCCGCCGCCGGATCAGACGCTCACCGTCGACGTTACCGAGGCGCTGCGCCAGCGCATCGAGGGCGCGAGCCTGGCAGTGTCGGCCAACAACGATCTCGCAGGCGACCCAGCGCATCTCGTGCCCAAGCAGCTCCGTGTGCAGTATGCGCTCAGCGGGCAGCCCTACACGCTGGTAGTGCCGGAGAACCAACTGCTCGTGCTGCCGACGGGCACGGAGGCGCCGATCCGGGCAGCGATGAGGCCGACTCCGCTGGCCGAAGCGACAGCCTCCGGAGCCGTGGCCGTGACCGCTTGGGAGGATGGCGAGTGGACCGCGGAGACCCGATCCGGCGCTACGGCGCATGCTTCCGCCGCTGGTTCGCCTGAGCCCCAGGAGATCTCGGGCGACTGGACCGTCAGCTTCGGCCCGAACCTGGGGGCGCCCGTCCGGGTCCTGTTCAGCCGGCTGATGTCGTGGACTGAGCACCCGACAGACGGCGTCCGGTACTACTCGGGCACGGCCACCTACACGAAGACCATCGATCTGCCCGCGGTAGATGCCGACCACAGGCTGCTTCTGGACCTGGGTGACGTGCGCGAGATGGCACGGGTACGGCTCAACGGCGTGGATCTCGGCGTACTCTGGAAGCACCCGTTCAGGGTTGACATCACCGACGCGGCGGCGCCGGGTGAGAACGAGCTGGAGATCGAGATCACCAACCTCTGGCTGAACCGTCTCATCGGCGATGAGCAGCTCCCTGACGATTGCGAGTGGAACTCCAGTGGCTCGCTGCGGGGATGGCCCGAATGGTTCCTGCAGGGCCAGAAGAGGCCCTCGGAGCGCGTCGCCTTCACCACATGGAAGCACTGGCACGCTAGTTCGGCGCTCGTGCCGTCCGGCCTGATGGGGCCGGTGCGCGTCTATACGGGACAGGTGGTTCACCTGAGGCCATGACCCTGTGTGCTCTGTGCCTCCGGCTGCTGAGCCTGCCGCGGACGGATCAGCTCCAGATGCGCAGGAACATCCGGTTCTGCCATAAGCCGATGAGGTCCCAGAAGCCACCCGCGAAGAAGTCGCCCAGGATCATCCCGATGGCGATCATACGCCCTACGCGGTAGGAGCGGTTGCCGCCGTAGCGCAGGGTGACGACTTTGGCGGCCCAGCCGATGGTCATGGGGCCCCACAGCCAGTGGACAGCCCAGCAGTTGCCCAGGGCGTAGCCGATCGGATGCACGGGCCAGCCTGTGACACGGGTGTGTCCGGCCATCATCAGCAGCGTTCCGGCGAAGCCTATCACGGCCGCCACGAGCCGAGCCCGGCTGTACTCCGGCGGCGACTCCATGCGTCTGACCAGCTCGTCCCAGGGCTCGTTGCCATAGAAGACGTTGTTGGTGGCCGCTTTGGCGTCCGAGCCGTCCACGTAGAGGGCCTGGGCGGTTGCCCAGAAGGTCAGCAGCGCCCCCAGCGGCAGGAGGAGCCAGAGCATGTTCGCCAAGCCGCGAGTGTGGAGGCCCGTCCGTTCGGCCATCTTGAATGCCTCGATCTGGTGTGGCGCCACATGGCCACGGTAGCCCCGGTTATAGAAGCGGTGGAGCGCGAACGATACCAGGGTACGGTCATCCAGGAAGCGATGGCCGCCGATCTCCGCCCGCGTGCCCAGGATGTTCGGGATGGTCTGTACGGGGCCCTTGACGAGCAGATCGTGAGCGGGGATGCCCATCTCCGCCCTGATGCGCATCACGGCTAGGCTCAGGGTGAAGTAGACGCCGAAGAAGAGGGGAGTGACCCACCAGGCCATCCCCGTCTTCGCGATCGCGAACCAGAGGGTGTAAGCCACCCCGATGGCGAGCAGGATGAGCTGGGTTCGGTAGGGCCACGGCTCGTCACGGTCATCGTAGCCTCCGGGCCGCCCGAGGGCGGTCCGCAGGACGCGGGCCAGATGCCCCCTCGCCAGCCAGACGGACAGGAATCCCAGGGCAAGATAGCCGCCGAACATCTGCTGGTCGGCGAAGGGGGCGTTCCCTTCGGCCACGGGAAGCCCCATCTTCACGGCGACGACGAACTGCAGCTTGTAGAACCACCAGAAGCACAGGGTCGAGAAGACCAACTCGACGGGGAGCAGATACGTGAGCCCGATCGCAAAGGGGTAGAAGGACAGGTAGAGGAGACCGATGGCGTTCCCGATGGCGGGATCGAGGGCGTTGTTGAAGTGCAGCGAGGGCACATCGACGACCTTGAAGGGGAACTTGGGGACGCGAGGCTCGATGGTGTGCAGCGCGTTGCATGACTCCATCAGGAACACGATCACCAGGGCGCTCCACATCCGGCCATCCCGCCAGAGGGTGGCGCGCTCGGAGATCATCTCCATGGGCACCTCGGTGATGGGGAACTGGAGGCGCTCGGACTCCAGCCACCGCCGACGGAAGACCGCGGCCATGCACAGGGTGACGAGCCAGACCGCGCCCGCGTAGCTCGCCCACCACAGCGCGGGCCCGAGCCATGCCGAGTAGTTCTCCGGCCGGTACAGGCTCGACCCGCCCTCCACCAAGTTCCTCAGGGCGACGGGGTCGCTGACGACGACGTCCTTGGGGACCAGGTCGTGGAACAGCTCAGCCCAGCTGTTCTCCGGCGTCGCATGGGCCTTCCAGTGGGTGATGCCCACAGCCTGGAGCTGGAAGTTATCCAAGGAGGCCATGGAGCTGACGACGCACATCGCGGCGTAGATGACGACGAGGTGGCGTGGCGCGAGCGCCACACTGTCCCGGATGCGCGCCCCCAGGGAGCCCAAGGGGCGCGTCGCCAGCTTGAGCAGAGCGTTCAGGCCGACAACCAGCGCCAGGAGGAAGACGGCGTTGTAGAACAGCGAGACCATAGTGGGGCTCGCCCAGTACTTCACGACCTCGATCTGACCTACCCACCAGGCATTGAGTGGCAGGAGCACGAGCAACCACGGGAGCACGCGGAGAGTCACCCCGGCGCGGCGCGCCCCGCCCGACTGCCCGCGCGGCTCCGGGGCGGGTTCGATGTGTGACGGTGCTTCAGCCATGGCTCACGCCCGGGTTTCGGTGCCCACCGGAGGAATCCTGGCGAGGGCGGAGGCGCAGGCCTGGCCGTCCGTCCCGTGGAATTGAGGGGAGTGGCGGAGGAAAGGATGCGACGCCATGCGTTCCCTGTGTGTTCCCGCACTCGTAGCGGCGCTGGTCCTGACCGTTCTGGCGCCACTCCTCGCTCAGGACGGGCCCGAGCTCTGGCTCCACCTGTTCTTCTCCGTGAACTCAGAGGAAGGCCGCGACCGGGCGCTCGACCTCCTAGATCGTGCGGGTGAGGCCGGCTATACCCATGCGTTGCTCGCCGACAACGCCCTCAACGACCTGGACACTCCCTCCCCGGACTATACGGCGCGGCTAGCGGCCGTCCAGGCGAAGGCGGCGGAGGTCGGGATCGAGCTGGCGCCGGGGGTCATGAACATAGGCTACTCGGGAGCCATCATCGGGCGCAACCGCAACCTCGATGAGGGCATGCCGGTGCGGGACGCCGTGTTCGTCGTCGACGGTGGAGAAGCGCGGCTGCAACCCGACCCGCCCCTCGCCGTGCCGGACCCGGGCTTCGAGAACGCCACGGACCACGCTTTTAAGGAGTGGGAGTGGCAGGATCGGGCCGGCGTCATTACCTTCCGCGACACCGAGGTAGCACACTCCGGCGCCTCGAGCCTCCGCATGAGCGACATCGGCAGCGGAGACCCCGAGTACGGCCACGGTCGCATCATGGCGAGACTCCCGGTAGCCCCCTTCCGCCAGTACCATGTGTCGGTATGGGTGCGGACGGAGGAGTTCGATACAGGCTGCATGGCGCGAATGTACATCGCCTCTCCCGACGGCCGCTCCCTCTCCTTCGGTGACCTGAGGCTGCAGGCCACTGAGGACTGGACCAGGCATGACACGGTATTCAACAGCCTGGATAGCGAGGAGATCCTGTTCTACCTCGGTGTCTGGGAGGGCAAGTCGGGCAGTATCTGGTGGGACGACCTGGTGATCGAGGAGGTCGGCCTGGTCAACGTGCTTCGTAGAGATGGCACGCCACTTCAGGTCAGGGGGGCGGATGGCGCCCTCTACGAGGAGGGCGTGGACTTCGAGCCCGTGGCGGGGATGAACGAGGGTATCGCCCGGTGGTACCCCTGGAGCGAGGAGTTCCCCAAGGCGCAGCCCCTGCGGATCACGGCGGAGAGTCGTATCTCCGAGGGCGAGCGGCTCTATGTCAGCTTCTACCACGCGGCGCATGTCCTGGGTGATCAGACGATGTGCTGCCTCTCGGAGCCGGAGGTCTACGCGGTCCTGGAGAGCCAGATCCGCGGCGTGCAGGAGTACCTGGCCCCGCGGACCTGGTTCATGAACCATGACGAGATTCGGGTCGCCAACTGGTGCGAGGCCTGCCAGTCGCGGGGGATGACGCCTGGGGAGCTGCTCGCTGATAACGTACGCCGCTGCCAGGAGATGATCCTTCGCGCCTCGCCCGGCGCGCGGATCGTGGTGTGGTCGGACATGTTCGACCCGAACCACAACGCCCACGACGACTACTACGCCGTGAATGGCACCTGGGCTGGCTCCTGGGAGGGACTGCGCCCCACAACGGACATCGCGAACTGGTACCGGGGCGGCGGCCTCGAAACCATGGGCTGGTTCGCTGACCGGGGCCACCGGCAGATCCTCTGTGGCTACTACGACACGAGTGACTTCTACACGGACGAGTGGCTCGCCGATGCCCAGGGAGCCGGGATTCGAGGCATCATGGGCGCCATGTACACGACCTGGGTTCCGAGCTATGACTTGATCGAAGCATGGGCTGAGATGGTTCGAGGCGCCTGGTAGATGACCAGGACGCGCGTCTCTGTGGCACAGACGGCCCGCAACCACTTGTGCAGCTAGGTCGTCAGCCTAGTACGGCATACTGGGACGGTGGATGGCGCGGGCCGTCGCCCGTGCGGAGAGGAGACCGCGTGCGGAGGCGCAATCGACTCATCGGCCCTCCGGCCCTCACCCGCCGCAGCCTGCTCGCGGGCATGGGGGCAACCCTGGGCGGGGCTCTCGCACGCCGTGCCCTGGGTGACGGCGGGCCGGTCGCTGAGAGCCCCGGCCCCCTGCTGTATGACCCATTCGACGGCCCCGACCTCGATGGGACCCTCTGGGAACCCACGGCCCACAATGACTTCGAGAGCCACATCGCGGATGTAGTGGGCGGGCGGCTCCGCCTGGCCTGCTCCACCATCGGGACAGATGACACGACCGTGAAGTATCACGGGATACGGTCAGTGGAGCCGATGGTGCCCATCACCGATGGAGCCGTTGTCGAGTTCCTCTTCGACTGGAACGACCAGGCGAACGGCTGCTACATGCACGCCGGCGTATACATCGCCCCGGAAGCCTCGGATAACCCTGCCGACGTCGATGACCGGCTGGAGTTCGTCTACATCGGCGTGCCTCCGGGGCAGATGGCCCGGGCCTGGGTGACCCTGCGCCAGGGCGGATTGCAGCCTCGCATCCTGTTGGATGAAGGCTGGCCACGAGATCGGACTGGGAGGAGGATAGGGGTTCACAGCGTATCATTGTTGATTGAGCGTGATCGCCTCACGCTGCAGGAGGACGGGGAGGCCCTCCTGACGGCAGGCGACCTGGATCTGGACTGGGGCTGGAGCCACCTGTACCTCCAGCAAAGCAGTCACAGCAACTACCCTCTTCGCACGGTGTACTTCGACGATGTGCGTGTTTCGCACCACGGCGAAGTGCGCGAGGAGTAGTGCTGGGGCGAGTCTGGGCCTGTTGACTACTCACGACTTCCCCGTATAATAGGAACTGTTATCGTAAGCGAAGGAACAAGCCCATGTCGTCAGAGTCATTCCGCCTGACACCCCAGAGGCGGGCAATACTGGATGAACTGCGGAAGGTGACCTCTCACCCGACGGCGAGTGACCTGTACGAAGCGGTTCGGGCCCGCTGCCCGAATATCAGCTTGGGCACGGTCTACCGCAATCTGGATTCGATGAGCCGCCAGGGCATCATCCAGTGCATCGATACAGCGGGCCGCCAAATGAGGTTCGATGCCGAAGTCAATGCGCACTACCACATCCGCTGCGTCGAGTGCGGTCGGGTGGATGATGTCGCGGACGAGACATGGGAGAAGCTCGAGCGCATGGCTTCCGACGCGACGGGCTACGAGGTTTTGAGCCACTCGGTTGAGTTCGCGGGGATCTGTCCGCGTTGTAGAGGCCAGGCTGAGTCGCGTTGACGGAGCGCCGCGGCGCGCGGCGTCGCAGGCAGGCCGCTCTGCTTGAACGGCTTTATGAGCGTCTGAATCGCCCTCAGATGATTGCTCCGGACCCTCTGGAGCAGGTGCTGAAGTTCCCAGAACAGGCTGATCGCGAGATCGTGGGGCTCATGTCTGCGGTATTGGCGTACGGAAATGTTACAACAATCAAGGCCAGTGCGGAGTCAGTACTCGGGCGGATGGGTGCTTCGCCGCGCGAGTACCTGCTGGAGAGGGATGCTGAAGCGATCCGCGGGGACTTCAATGGGTTCCGGCACCGCGTAACGGGGGGTGAGGAGCTGGCCGCCTTGCTGCTTGGGGCTCGGAAGGCTATCCGGGAGGCGGGTAGTTTGGGAGCTGCTTTCGAGGAGGGGATCGAGGCGGGTGAGGATACCCTCCTGCCCGCGCTGGAGCGGTTCGTGATGAGGCTTCGAGCCTTCCACGGGCCCGCGCCGTGGCACCTTCTGCCGGCGCCGTCCTCGGGGAGCGCCTGCAAGCGCCTGAACATGCTCCTACGGTGGATGGTCCGCCGTGATGCCGTTGATCCGGGCGGCTGGGCGGCCGGGATGGAGAGCAAGCTCGTGATCCCCCTAGATACCCACATGTTCCGGCTGGCCCGCGCCATGGGGCTGACCACACGAAAGACCGCCGACCTCAGAGCGGCGGTGGAGGTTACCGAGAGGTTCCGGGTCCTCCGGCCCGAGGATCCCGTTCGCTACGACTTCGCTCTGACACGGCTCGGGATCCGCGGCGACCTCCGGCCCGAGCAGTTCATCTCCGAGTGGAGAGCGTGCTAGAGCGCCCGGCATTCCCGGGCGCATGGTTCAGTGGATCGGCCCGTAGGGGCCGGTAGACGAAAACGAGACATAGGAGAGTGCACACATGGCAAGCCTGGTTACCCACCCCGCCCCCGAGTTCACCGCCACTGCTGTCATGGGCGATGACGACATCAGGAAGATCAGCCTCAGCGATTACCGCGGCAAGTACGTGGTTCTGTTCTTCTACCCCCTGGACTGGACGTTCGTGTGCCCGTCCGAGATCGTCGCCTTTGACGCCGCCATAGAGGAGTTTGAGAAGCGCAACTGCGTTGTGCTGGGCTGCTCCGTCGACTCCGAGTGGACGCACCTGTCGTGGAAGCGAACCTCCAAGGATGACGGCGGCATCGGCCCGATCCGCTTCCCGCTGATCGCTGACTTGGACAAGAGCATCGCCCGGAGCTATGGGGTTCTCACGAACGAGTCGGTGGCCTTGCGCGGGCTGTTCCTGATCGACAAGGAGGGCAAGATCCGGCAGGAGACGATCAACGACCTGCCCCTCGGCCGCAACGTGCATGAGGTCCTGAGGCTCCTCGACGCCTTGACCTTCGTGGATGACCATCACTCGGAGGACCTGGTCTGCCCCGCCAACTGGGAGCCCGGGCAGGATGCCATGGTGGCGAACCCCGAGGGTGTCGCTGACTACCTCGCCAAGCACTAGCCGTTGGAAGGAGCGCCGGCGGGGCGCACACGCGCCTCCGCCGGCATCCCCTGCCCTGCACTGCCTAGGCTATAATGGGCGTCGCGACTGGCGTATCGGAACACACGACGACTAGCGACCGGGAAGAGGGGTCCTCATTGGGTATCGACTTCAACGCGAACGAAGTGCTTCTGATGGCCGAGCGCATAGAGCAGAACGGACACAGGTTCTATCAGGCCGCGGCGAGCCACACCACCGACACGGAGCACCAGTCCATGCTGCGCAAGCTCGCGGCGATGGAAGTGGAGCATGAGGCGACCTTCGCGGCGATGCGGGCACAGCTCGGCGCCCAGGAGAAGACCGCCACCGTGTTCGATCCGGACTCCCAAGCCGTGCAGTACCTTCAGGCTATGGCAGACAGCAGAGTCTTCGATGTGGACCTGGACCCTGAGAAGGTCCTCGCCGGCGCCGAGACGATAGAGGACATCCTCCGCATCGCCCTCGGCATGGAGAAGGACTCGGTGGTCTTCTACCAAGGCATCAGGGACGCGGTGCCCGAGGGATTGGGCAAGGACAAGGTGACCAGCATCATCAAGGAGGAGATGTGGCACATCACTGTCCTCAGCCGCGAGCTGAACCAGCTAACCAACAAGTAGAACACGTGCGAAACCGATGTGGGCGGGGCCTCGAACCGAGAGGGGCGAGACCTCGCCCTGACCTGCTGAGGAGACCGCACCATGGCGCAGGCGTTCGAAGCGATGAAGCTCACGGATAGGGTCTACTGGGTGGGGGCCATCGATTGGAGCCTCCGTAACTTCCACGGCTATCTCACGAGCCGAGGCACCACCTATAACGCCTATCTGGTGGTCGGAGAGAAGACGGCGCTCATTGATACGGTGAAGGCAGGCTTCGGGGACGAGATGCTCTCCCGCGTTGCCTCGGTCATGGATCCGTCGGATATCGACTACATCGTCTCCAACCACGCTGAGATGGATCACTCGGGTTGCCTGACGCAGGCGGTCGAGCGGATACGTCCCGAGAAGCTCATCGCCTCCAAGGCCGCCGTATCCGCCCTGGATCAGCACTTCCATGGCGCCCTCCAGGTGACGCCCGTCAGCAACGGCGAGACTCTCAGCCTCGGAGACGCGGAGCTGACTTTCGTGGAGACGAAGATGCTCCACTGGCCAGAGAGCATGGTGACCTACTTCGAGCGGGATGCCGTGCTCTTCTCCCAGGATGCCTTTGGCATGCACCTCGCCTCCACGGAGCGGTACGTGGACGAGCTGCCCTGGGACATCGTGGAGTATGAGACGGCTAAGTATTTCGCCAACATCGTGCTTCCCTACGCTCCCGTGGTCGTCAAGGCCCTCTCTTCGCTCGCCGGCCTAGACCTGAAGGTCGACCTCCTCGCGACCGACCATGGCCCCCTGTGGCGGGAGCCCGAGCACCGGGGGTGGGTGACGGGCAAGTACGGCGAGTGGTCGGAGCAGGCGCCGACGCGCAAAGCCGTCGTAGTCTATGACACGATGTGGGGCAGCACGGACATGATGGCGCGAGCGATCGGGGAAGGCCTGTCCGCCGGAGGCGCGCACCCCTTGCTGATGCCGCTCAGCGGCAGCCATCGGAGCGACGTGGCCACCGAGGTGCTGACGGCGGGCGCCCTCGTCGTCGGTTCCCCCACCCTCAACAAGACCCTTTATCCGACCGTGGCCGACGTGTTGGCCTACCTCACGGGGCTCACCCCCAAGAACCTCGTTGGCGGCGCATTCGGCTCCTACGGCTGGGCGGGTCAGGGCAGCAGCCACGTTCAGGAGGCCTTGGAGAAGATGAAGGTCGACCTGGTGGCCGAGGAGCTCAAAGTGCAGTACATCCCCGATGCCGAGGCTCTTGCCGGATGTCGGGCATGGGGAAGGACCATCGCGGACGCGCTAATGGCGCGACTCCCTCAGTAGAGAGACGGCAGAGGCGCCGAGCGAGCGCCTCTGTCGTTCCGTCACTCACGGGCCCCGTCCATCGCCACCCTGGGCTTCGGTGAAGGGGCCAGTTTGGGGTCTGCGTACTAGCCTGCGAAGCTGGGTGTGGCCTGCCGAGCTGCCGAGGGAACTCAGTAGCGCCCGTGCTCTTTGACGAGCTCGATCACACGGCAGTAGTCCCGGAAGCTCACGTCATCGGGTATCGAGTGGTCCGAGTGGTAGCAGTAGCCGCCGCCGGGCATGAGCACGGCGAGCTTGGCGCGGACCTCTTCCTCGATCTCCGCCGGCTTCGTCATCTTGCGGACATCGATGCCACCCTCGAACACCAGGTCGTGGCCGAACTCGCGCTTCAGAGTGAAGACGTCCATCCCCGCCTTCTGCTCCAGCGGCTGGAGGGCATCGATACCAGCCTCGATCAAGTCGGGGATCAGGGGCATGACGCCACCGCACGAGTGGAGCCAGGCATACACCCCACGGTCATGACACCAGTCGCACATCCGCTTGTGGGCCGGCTTCACTACGTTGCGGTAGCTCCGCGGTGAGATGAGCGGCCCGTTCACATAGCCGAGGTCGTCCGGCCACTGCACGCAGTCGAAGTGGTAGCCTCTATCCCAGATCATGGTGAGGAGTGCCATGTCGAGCTCGAGCATGGTGTCGATCATGTCCTTGACCCATTCGGGGTCCTCCACGATCGCCATCATGACGCGCTCGGTGCCCACGAACCAGCTGTGGAGCACATCGAAGCCGAACCACGCCCCGGCGATGATCCAGCGGCCCTGGGCCCGCCATGATTCCCAGTGCTTCTCAAGATTCGCCCAGTCCACCCGGTCCTCGGAGGGCGTCATGCGCTCCTTCGCCTCGGCCCACGAGTCCCGATCGACCACGTGGAACTCCAGGAACTCGGGCACGGAGGCCCGATGCTTCCAGGTGCGTTGGGTGACGCCCCACGGCGTCGTGTAGATGGTGTAGGCGTCCGTCTCCTCCACCACCCCGGCGGGGAAGCGGGGACTATTGTCGGTGACCATGCCTGCCAGCAGGTCGAAGCCGAAGTAGGTCTCGGGGTCAACGCCCTCGGGCAGTCCCTCGCCCCGCCAGCGTTCGATGGTGGAGCCCCAGAACACATCCCGCATGGGCAGCCGGTCGGGCTCTTGGTGGCGGAACACGCGAAGGTAGCGCTCATGGCTCGTCATGGCGTCGGCCATGGTTATCTCCTCAGCTTTCAAGGCCGGGCGGCCTAGTGAGTATTCAGGAAGTCCTGGACAGCTTCGGCAGTGGGCAGCGCGGGGATGGCGCCCTTCTGCGTCGTCGTGATGGCGCCCACGGCGTTCGCGTACCGGGCGAGAGCCTCGATCTCGTCTTTCGGCAGAGCCTTCAGGGGAGTGCCCCTATCGGCCTCGACGAGGTGACGCAGGACGGCGGCCACGAAGCCGTCGCCCGCTCCCGTGGTGTCCTTCGCGTTCACGCGGAACCCCGTGTGACTGACCTGCCTCTCCCCGTCGGAGAGGGTGCAGCCGTTGGCGCCGGCCGTAACGGCGATTAGGGCGATGCCCATGTCGTGGAGCTTCCCGATGCCATCGGGCACATCGTCGGAGCCGAAGAGGAACTCCAACTCCTCTTCCGAGACCTTCACGAAGTCAGCGTAGGGCAATCCCGACAACATGCCCTCTCGCGCGGCATCGGCCGAGGGCCACAGCGGCAGTCGCAGGTTCGGGTCGTAGGAGATGATCGCCCCGGCCTCCTTGGCGACTTCGATGGCTCGGAGGGTCGCCGCCCGTGAAGGGTCCTGGATGAGGGTGATGGAGCCGTAGTGGAAAACCTTGCAGCCGCGCAGGAGATCCACTGGCAGCTCTTCCGGCGTGAGGAGCATATCGGCGCTGGGGTTTCGGAAGAAGCAGAAGTCCCGCTCGCCGTCGGGCGCGAGGGAGACGAAGGCCAAGCCCGTGCGCGCCTTCGTGTCGAACAGCATGTGGGATGTGTCAACGCCTGCCTCGCCGAAGCTGCGCGCGAGGAACCGGCCGAAGGGATCGTCCCCGACCTTGCCCAGGAAGGCGGCCGATGTCCCTAGCTTGGCCACCCCCACGGCGACGTTCGCGGGCGCCCCGCCCGGCGCCTTTCGGAATCCTGGCGCATCCATCAGGTCTACGCCGCTCACGTCCGAGACGAAGTCGATAAGGGCCTCGCCCAGGCACACCACTCGTGACATAGGACCCATCCTCATTCGAAGGTGTTAGGGCTCTCGCGGAGCCGGATGTCTCTTCGCCGTCCCTTGCGAGGCGCCTACTCCGTGACAACGGGTATGTGCACCACGGCGATCGAAAGCACCTCGCGGTTCACTCCCAGAGCGCCAATGTCGGCGCCCAAGGGGTCATGGTCGCACCAGCCGAACAGCAGCGCTTCATCGTCGCGGAGTGTGTAGACGTTGTCGTGGAGGAAGCCCTGGGCGATGGCTCGTCGCAGGGTCTCCGGCGTTCGAGGCCCCCGCTGGGGAGGGGCGATGCCTGGCGAGGGATACATGCTGATGCCGCCGCCTCCTCCAGACGGCAACTGTCCCACCAGGGCCGAGTAGACGTTGGCGAGGGTGGGGTCCGCAATCGGCATGGCCATGACCGAGATGCCGTAGGCGTGCGAGAGGCCGCCACCGCTGTCCACCCAGCCGGGGATCTTGGCCTCAGGCTCATGCCCGAATCTCTGCCGAGCGGGTCCCATCGAGACGTTGACGGGTTGCCCGTTGGGGACGTCGCCGAGGGAGGTGGTCTGGTCACGGAAGGCGATGACGCAGCCCTGGAGGTCGAAGCCGAGTTGGTTTGTGAGGGTTCCGCCCAGGCATTGCTGGCCATCCACCCGGAGATCACCGGGCATACCCGCCTCGAGGATCACCGGTCCCCGAGCCGTGAAGACCTTCTGGTCCCACATCTGCACCGTGAGGTCCTCGATCTGGTCCCGCTCACCCGAGGCAACCTGGAACGGCGTGTCGAGTCGCGCCTCCTCGGTGAAGCCACCAGCCCACCCGCTGCCGCGCACCCGGGGCACCCTTGCCACCACTCTCTCGGCGCCGAAGGAGATGTCGTAGGAGTGCTTCCTGGGACTGAAGAGGGCGTAGTAACCCTGGGCATGGCCCGCGCCCGTGGTCGCCTGGATCTCGAAGAGCCCGGCGGCCCCGAGCTGCACTGCATTGCCCTTCAGTACGAACCCCAGGGCGTAGGCGGCGACCGAGAAGACCACGACGATGGCCGGGGTAGTCACCCACGCCAGCTCCCGGCGATCGAGCTTCCTGAGCACCAAGTAGTTCACCGGCACGAGGCAGACGATGTACAGCAGCAGGAAGAGGCTGATGATCTGGAACGAGGGGGGGGTAGGCCCGGTCTGCGTCGACAGCGCCGACGCCGCCTCCGCATCGGAGTGGTGCCCAACCAGGCCGGGCTGGTACTGACGGCCGCGCTTGAGGATGAAGGAGATGACGTCATCAGCGCCGTCCCAATGGAGCACGGGCCTGCGGCCGAAGCTGAAGGCGGCCTGCCAGAGCATCCCCGTGCCCAAGGTGGATGAGGAAAGCAAGGGGGTGCCATCCTGGCTAGCCCAGATGAACCCCCGCACCGGCCTACCATCCGTCACGACGGTCGGAGCCGCCTCCATAGTGCCGCCGAACTTGGTCGTGAGCCGTGGCAGCCCCTCGGCGAAGGTGCGAGCGCCCGTTACGTTGACGGGGAGATAAGGCGCCAGGAACGACTCGGACACCCGGCGGTAGTCCTCGCCGCCTGTGATGAGCAGCCGGCCTCCTGTGGAGACCCACTGGAGGATGGCGTCCTGCTGGGCGGGGCTCAGGGCTTCGGGAGAGAAGTCGGCCATGATGAGCAGATCGACGTCATCGAGGCCCTTCCAGGAGTCGGGCAGGTCCGAGGTTGTGGTCCAGCAGACGTATACGTCGGCCTTGCTGTAGGAGCCGCCGCCCGGGACGCCGGACACCCCGGTCCCACCTCCTGGCGCCGACATCCATGTCGTGGTGTCGATTGCCCGGATGAAGTTGAAGGGCGGCGTCGATTCGTTGCAGACGAGTACCAGCAGATCCGTCAGAGGCTCTGCCTCCGCAGGCACTGCCGTCTCGGAGCGGCTTCCCCGATCCGGCTCGAACCCCACAGAGAGGGAGTCGAGCATCATGGTCGATCCGATGTAGGGGTACAGGTTGACCCGCTTGTGGGACTGAGCCGGCATCTCGACGCGCTGCGTGAAGCGGTAGGGCGCTCCACTCTCACCGGGGATCTCCACGAAGGCCGTGCCCTGGATGCCCGTCTGGCCCTCATTGATGAGTTCCACAACCACCTGGGTTGAGTGCATCTCGCGGTAGTGGCCCTCATGGCCGAAGAGGACGTCGCCCACTCGGACCTGGCAGAGAGCCGGACCCGCCGCCACGAGAGCGACGGCTAAGGCCCAGTAGGCCGTGCCGCGCATTCCCCGCCGAGTCCTCCCGATTGGACGGCTACGCTCGGATCGCTTCAACTCCGCCTCCCGTGTGCCGGCGGCCTGCCTCCAGCCCCGCTGCGGCGCAACTCCCGACAGTCTCGGATGTTCCCACATGCCGCAGATGGTCCCTCCTGGACCGGCCGGGTCTCCAGACGGCTCGTGGCCGATGGCGTCGCGCCGGCTGTAGATCCTCGACCTATGCAACGGTTCCCTTCCGACCGCCACCGGAGCGCGGGGAGGTGGCATGGGCCGGGCTGGGAATGCTGTAGCCATGTACCGTTATGTCCGCCGCTGCATTGTACTCGTTACGGTACTCCTCGGGTGCGCCGCGGGGGCCCAGGAGGCCAACCTGGAGTGCTCCGCTGCCTCGCCCCGCTACCGCTCAACCCTATATGCCACCATGATGACCCTGGAGGGGAGTTTCCGTGTGCGGCTCACCCTGCCGGACGGGGTGGCGGCGGTGACCCTCGTGGGAGCCGTGACCGGACCCGGCGCCATCCAGGGGCCCCGCAAGACGCTCCACGGGGCTGCCTCGGGGGACTATCACCTGCCCTTCATCCTCAGGCAGTACGAGCCGGGCCTGATCGAGTTCCACGCGTGGGCCCTCGACGGAGAGACCGTCATCGCCGAGGGGAGCGCCTCGGTGAACGTGATGCCAAGAGCAGCCCACGAGGTCACTCTGGATGATCGCGGCGCATTGCTCGCGCAAGGGGTTCCCATCTTCGCCATCGGGTATGCGGGGCCGCTCCCGGAGCGCGTGGGCTCGCTGGCGGATGCCGGGTTCGGCTTGGTTATCGCCGACGATATGGTGGGCCTTGAGACCGATCGTATATGGGATCCTCGGGTGCTGGCTGTGGTACCGGCCTCCAAGGATGCCGCCCAACTTCAGGGCAACGCCTCGTCGGGCGCCATTGGGGCATGGCTGGTGAGCCTGGACGGGACTGCGGCGGAGCTTGCGGGCGCCGAGCCGTACCATCCCATCCTCTGCCGCACCGCGCGCGGCGAGCACGAGGGCGACATCGTCCTTCACGAACTCGACGGCGCCGGGCCTCTCGAGGCGGTGGAGGACCTCGTGGCGCAGATTAGACAGGATCCCCGCGGGCGGCCCCACTGGGCTCTACTGCCCTCGCCCCAGGTCCTGCCGGGCGACCGGCTGGGAGCCCTGGCCCTCGGATGCGCCATCGCGGGCGCTCGGGGGGTGGTCTTCCAGTCGAACGGGCTGAGTCCATCGGGCCTCGGGGCGGCCCTCGGGAACTGTCTGCCGCGCCTGAACATGCTGGCGCCTCTACTGCTCGCCCCGTACGCGCCCCTCCGCGCGTGGGTCGAAGAGCGCGGAGTTGTGGCCGCTGTGAAGCAGGCGCGGTACGACGACTACCTGCTCGTCGCCAACTTGACGGATGAGCCGATGGTCGCGACCTGTCGCGGCCTGGGAGAAGCGGACGGCATCGACATCGAGACCGGGGAGTTCCTTGCCGGCGCGCCCGGGGGCGCGATGGCGGTGCCCCTCGATGCCTGGGCTGCACGAGTGGTGCAGCTCCGATTGCGAAATGAGGGAAACGATGAGTGAGCTAGCGATCCACGGAGGCCGGCCCCTTCGGGAGACTCCCTTCCCTGGCCGCGGCGGCCTCTACGGCGAGGACGACCTGGCGGAACTACGCCAGGTGATCGACCAAGGAAGCCTCTTCAGATTCGATGGCCGCAAGGTGCGGGAGTTTGAGGAGGAATTCGCGCGGCTCTATGGCGTCAAGCACGCGATCGCGTGCACGTCGGGTACTGCGGCGATCCACGTGGCCCTCATGGCCCTCGAGCTTGAGCCTGGCGACGAGGTCATCGTGGCGCCGGTCACGGATGCCGGGGGGCTGATCCCCGTGGTCGCCCAGAACGCGATCCCCCTTCCCGCCGATACCGCGCCGCGCCGGCTCTGCATGGATGCCGAGGGCGTCGCGGCGTGCCTATCGGACCGCACACGGGCCATCGTGCCCGTGCACGTGGCGGGCGTCCCCGCCGACCTGGAGCCGCTACTGCGCCTAGCTTCCGCGAGCGGCGTCCCCCTCATCGAGGACTGCGCCCAAGCCCATCGGGCGATGTACCGCGGACGCTACGTTGGCACGATGGGGAGGATCGGATGCTTCTCCCTGCAGCAAAGTAAGCAGCTCGCCACGGGTGAGGGAGGCGTTTGTGTCACCGATGACGATGACCTCGGTGAGCGCATGCGCCTGTGTATGGACAAGGGCTGGGTCCGCGGTCCGGCCCTTCGCGCCTACCCGGTGATGGGCCTGAACTACCGCATGAACGAGCTCACCGCCGCCGTAGCCCTCGCCCAACTCCGTAAGCTCGACGACCGCGTCGCCGCCCGCGTCCGCATTGGCGACGCCATCGGCCGCGGCCTGGAGGGCATTCCAGGGGTTCATGCCCCTGTCCCGGCGCAGGGCGACCGCAACACCTACTGGTTCTACAGCCTCTATGTCGACGACGGCGTGGGTGGCCTCTCTCCGGTCGAGTTCGCCTCAGCGCTGGCCGCGGAGGGCATCCCCGCGAGCCACGGGTACGTCGGCCGGCCCATGCACCTTCTCTACTCGCCCGTTCTGGAGCGCCGCGCCTACGGCCCGACGGGCTGCCCGTGGACCTGTCCCCACGCGGGCCGCGACATCCAGTACACCCCTGGCGACTGCCCGAACGCCGAGGACGCCCTGCAGCACCTCATCATGATCGGCATGAACGAGTTCTACACGGAGCGTGAAGCCGACGACATCGTCGGAGCAGTGCGCAAGGTGGCCTGCTCCGGGTGAAGCGCCAGGTAACCATCCTGGGCATCGGATCGATCCTCATGGGCGACGACGGCGTTGGGGTGCGCGCGGCTGAGGCGTTGCAGACGGTTGAGCCGCAAGAAGGCGTCGATGTCGTCGTTAGTGGCCTGCTCGGACTCGACCTGATCTATGCCCTGGAGGAGGTCGAGGCGGCGGTCATCATCGACGCCGCGGACTTCGGTGGGGAGCCGGGCGAGATCAGGGTCGTGAGCCCTGACAGCCTCGCGGAGGCCGGGGTCGAGCGCTTGGCCGCGGCTCACTCCATCGGACTCGCCGAGGCGCTCACGATGCTGCGGCTCACGGGCATGACCCCAGACCTCCGCCTGGTGTGCGTGCAGCCGTCCGATGTCTCGCCAAGGGAGGGGCTATCGCCCGTTCTCGAGGCCGCCTTGCCAGCAGTGTGTAACGCCGCGATGGAGGCGGCGAGGGAGCTTTCCGAACCGTCACAGGGCTAGTTGAGCGTCCGGAACTAGGAGAGGCGCGCAAGGTTCTCTGTGTATATTCGTTCGACAGCATGAAGGTGCTTGGTCTAGAATCCGGAATACCAGCACCGGAGGTGAGATATATGCGCAAGGGATTCACACTTATCGAACTGCTTGTGGTTATCGCGATCATCGCTATACTCGCGGCCATTCTCTTCCCCGTTTTCGCCAAGGCTCGCGCCAAGGCCCGGCAGACTTCCTGCCTCTCCAACCTTCGTCAGATCGGCACAGCGTGGCAGATGTATGCCCAGGACTATGACGGAGTGTTTACCTATCTGAATGGTACGCCCTCCTGGTCAAGCTACATCAACCGAGCTACACCGTACATCAAGAACTGGCAGATCTGGGAGTGTCCGGGCCGCAACGACACGGCGTGCTCCTGCGGCTACCCCGGCGGAACCGGCGATCCCCAGTACCATCCGGGGAACTACATGTACAACATGTGGCTAACCCGCGCGGAGTGCTACAACGACCTGCGTGGCAAGCCCGTCGATATGATCTCCACGCCCGCGCAGGTCATCCAGATGTTCGATGGCCGCCGCAGCATCCTGCACTTCACGGCGTGGGCTTGGGGCGACGGCAAGGGCGGCCGCTCCTGCAATCCAAGTGTGGCCAACGTCCATAACGAAATGGCGAACTGCCAGTACGTGGATGGCCACGCGAAGGCCAAGAAGGTGCCCATGACTCAGGTAGCGGATGTCAATCCGGCGCCAGCCGGCGACTGGCGCTGGGAACTGGACCCGACAAACGGGTGGTACGCCGTTTCCGGTTCGTAGTCTCTACCTCGCCGTCACGGATGCTGAAGGGGGAACTGCAGTGGTTCGCGTGAAGTCGGTTCTGGTCATCCTGTTCATCGCCCTGGCGCTCCTTGTGCCGACCCTCTCGGGTTGCGGATCGAAGAGGGGCGCCGGGGAGGAGGGGCAGTCAGGAGACGTGCCTCCGCCTGAGCAGCAGGCCCTTGGCAAGAACCTCATCGACCAAGTGCCCAAGGGCGAGTAGCTGGTAGCTCTAAGCGTACTCAAGCCAGAGGGGAGAGGGACGCCGTCCTTCTCCCCTCTTTTGCGCTGGCCAGCGGATGGTGGCGGCGAATCTGCTACACTATGAGGGTTGCTTGTCAAAGACGAAGTCGGGAGTAACCCTATGTTACGTGCGGTCTGGCGCTGGGGAGTGGCTGCGGCGCTTCTGGCCACCTTCTCAGTGACCTTGGCACCCGTCGCCGAGGGACAGGGTGGAAGCTCTCAGCAGTCGTCCTTGTATTCCAGGATTCGGCAGGCGCGTGCTCAGCGCGGGGCCGCGGTCTCCAGGCTGCACAGCGCAGAGGCGCAGCTCAACGCTTGCATACTCCGGCTGAGGCGCGCGGAGGCCGATCTGCGAGCCGCCGAGGCGCGCTATCTCCAGACGCGAAAGCAGATCGTCGAGACCCAGGAGGCAGTGGACAAAGCCAAGCGGGAGCTCGCGGAGGCTCAGGGAGTGCTTGCCCAACGACTCGTGGCCATGCGCAAGTCGGGCAACAGTGACTATCTGGCCGTAGCCATGGGCGCGACGGACTTTACCGACCTCGCGGGCCGTACCTACCTGTTCAATGAGCTTGCCGCCGCTGATGCTGACCTCGTGGGCCGTATCGACCGGCGCCGGGCCGAGACCGAGCAGCGCGTCATCGAGCTAGAGCGGCAGAAGCGTCAGGCCGCGGCGGATCGGGAGAAGATCGAGGAAGCGCGCAAGGTCATCCAAGCCGAGACCGAGACGAAGGCCATCCTGGCCGCCCAAGCCCAGGCTGAAGTCCAGGCCCACAACGCCCACGTTGCGCAACTCGAGGCCGAGGCCGCGCGCCTCAGTGCCCAGGTGACCCGCACTTACTCCAGCGGGGGAGGATACCAGGGCAGTTGGTCCGGCTCCTGGGGCCGGCCGACGTCGGGCGTCATCACCTCGCACTATGGCCCCCGCTGGGGCCGCAATCACAACGGAGTGGATATTGCGGCGCCTACGGGCACTCCAGTGACCTCTGCTGGCGACGGCAAGGTGATCTTCGCCGGGCAGATGAGCGGATATGGCAACATAATGATCGTTGACCACGGCGGCGGTACGACGACCTGGTACGGCCATCTGTCGGGCTTCACTGCATCCCCCGGCCAGGTCGTGAGTAAGGGCGACCAGATCGGCAAGGTCGGTAGCACTGGCCGAAGCACCGGTCCGCACCTCCACTGGGAGGTCCGTGAGAACGGCAAGCCGATCAATCCTCTCCGGTAGCCGCCCGCAACCGCTCATCCGCTGGCGTGTCTCGTACCGGCGGGTATGCCGCTGAACTCCCCACGTGCTCATGATGTTGGTACGTGGTGTACCGGTAGTGTGACCGGACACGGTTAGCGGGAGTGACTTATGCGATTCCGACCGATGAAAGCATTGCTTCCCCTCGCCCCCCTCGCTCTAGCGATACTGATCCCCCTCCAGGGGGCCGACGGGCAAGGCCTAAGAGAGCGGCGCGAGGGCGTGTACCAACAGATCAAGGCGGTAAAGGCGGAACGAGGCGAGGCCGTACGCAAGCTCCGTACCGCTCAGGCGGAGTTGGCCGCCTGTGAGGCTCGTCTCGCCCAGGCCGAGCGCGATCTGGCCGCCGCCAAGGACGAGCGCGAGCGCATCCGGGGCGAGGTTGTGAAGGCCCAGGCCGCCGTGGACCTCGCGAAGCGGCAACTCGCCCACGCGCAGAACGTCCTCGGGCAGCGGCTCCTGGCGATCCACAAGTCGGGGGACGTGGACTACTTCCAGGTGGTACTTGGCGCAACCGACTTCACCGAACTCGCCGGCCGCTCGTACCTCTTCTCTGAGTTGGCGCGCTCCGACAGCGCCCTTGTGGAACGTATCGATGAGCGCCGCCAAGCGACGGAGCAACAGGTCGTTCAACTCGAGCGAATGCGCCGACAGGTCGAGGAGGAGCAGCGGAAGATAGAGGCTGCCCAGGCGGCCATCGAGGTGGAGAAGGGCCAGCGCGCCGAACTCGCTGCAGCGGCGGAGGACGAGGTCCGCAAGGCGAACGCGGAGATCGCCCAGCTTGAGGCGGACGCCGCGTATCTCACGGCGCGGATCGAAGCTGTCACAAGCAGTGGCGGCGGTTACACCGGTGAATGGTCCGGGCCGTGGGCGCGCCCTGTGAACGGCCGGTTGACTTCCCCCTTCGGCTACCGCATCCATCCGATTCTCCGCGTTCGAAAGATGCACACCGGCGTTGATCTGAGCGCACCCTCGGGGACCCCCATCATGGCGGCGGGCGACGGCAAGGTCATCTACCGAGGTTGGCGCGGTGGCTACGGCAACACCGTTATCGTCGACCACGGCGGTGGAAGAACCACACTCTACGCCCACATGTCGGGATTCACGTGCGCGGTGGGGCAGGTGGTCCAGAGCGGCCAACAGATCGGGAAGGTGGGTAGTACCGGCCTGAGCACCGGCCCACATCTCCACTGGGAGGTACGCATCAACGGCCAGCCGACCAATCCTTTCGGCTAGTGTGCCTAAGAAGGGCTTGGTTTCCACCGCGTGAACGTATGGGTATGCCATGAAGTGGCGATAGCCCAAGGGGTGCGGAGGTGAAGCGCATGCGACCCAGGGCCCTCCTCGGGTTGCTCTGCTTGCTGGTCCTATGCTCAGGCGCGGGCGCCCAGTACCGGCTCTCGATCACGGATGCGGGCGGACGCAACCCTGAGATCTACCCGGACTACCACTCGGCCCTGTTGGCCATCCCGAGTGGCGACCGCGCGATCATCAGCGCGGACATGATCCTGAGCAAGGCGAAACTGGTCGAGAACGGCGCCCTCGCGGGCCTGGAGCTGCAGATCAACCAGCGGTGCCAGGCGATCCCCAACGGCAAGCGAGAGCACCTCAATCGCCTGTACCAGGCTCTGAAAGCCTCTGAGCACCCCGACCCCGAGCTTCGGTACCGCGCCGAAGGCTATGTCGCGGCGGCCCTTGCGGTACAGGGCCTCGCTCCACGCGGGCCGAACCCGAGGGCCGAGGAGATCATGCAGGCCGTGGTCCGACGGTTCGAGCAGGACCCGATCCTGCCCCACCCCTTCGGCTTTATCGGCCTGGACGAGCAGCTCCGGGGCGTATTCCGCCAGGACCGGGTCGCCCAGACGCGGCTCATCGTGATGCCAGGGGCGAACGTGCTCATCCCCGAGTTGGGAGAGACGCCAGCGGAGCAGTTCGCCCTCGCCAAGTTCATCTCCGACACCATCCTCCGCAACGAGGAACTCCGGGCCGAGCATCTGGCCCTCATGAGCCTCTACGCGGTCATCTACGGACCCCGTCATGTTCTTACCGTGGAGGACATGGACGGCGTGATGGACCTAGCCCAGCTCCAGGAGTCCGAGCCGTACGCCCTTGCCTACCGTGGGAGCGGGGAACAGGGCGTAGCCTGGGAGCTCCTCCCCCACCCCATGGGGCCGTGGGATGCGCTGCGCCTCCGTCTGGTGAGCGACGGGGGGCCCGATGCCCCCACGACGCTTCGCGAGGCGGCTGAGGCCGTGGCCTCGGGGTCGCGGACCTTGTACCCGCGCACCGGAGGCGGCTTCACCGATCTTCTGCAGCACTCCCAGCAGCCGATGCTCACCCTGGAGCCCCTCGTCGTGGACCTGCCGTTGGAGCTTGGCGACTCCTACGCGTCGCGGCTGGGGCTGGCTTTCGCCTCCGAGCTGACTCAGGAGCGGGCCCATCGGCGCCGTGCGCCCGTCAAGCGTGGGGATGACGCGACGGGCTCCGCAAGCGGTCGGCGCGCGTTCCTGATCGAACCGCTACCGGAGATCTACGTGCGCCGCGCCGAGGCGGTCCGCGCCCTGCGACAGGGGTTGGACGTCGCCCTCGGCGAGGGGACGCCCCGCTTCGTGAAGGGCCTGCGGGCGGGCGGTGAGCGGCAGCCGATGAGCATCGCCGTCGAGCTCGCCGATCTAGAGCGCCAACTCACGGGCTGCTATGCCCTCGCCTGTGCCGACCTTGGTGTGACCCCCGATGCGGGACGCACCTCCTTCAGCAGCGATGAGTTGAGCGCCCTCGCTGATGAGGCGTACCAGTGGCTCTCAGAGTACGCGTCGGAGCCGGATTTCTCACGCGATATCAGAGAGATGGTTCCGGTTCATCGACGCGTTGACCAACGTTACCGCGTGTGGATGGTCGCTGGAGTGCAGTTGGTGCGGATGGAGATCCTCCCTGAGACCGGCGATCCCATTCATGCATGGATGGGCGTCGAGAGGGTCCTCGAGGGGCTGCGTGCCGACCTGCCGCCCTGGGGCGAGACGATCGCGTCGAAGCTGGGCGACACGGCCCGGCTGGGTCGCGCTCGGAAGCTGGCAGGCGCTCCCTCGCCCTTCCGGCTTGGGCGCCTGTTCGGGCAGCTCTGCCTCTACATGGTCATTGTCGTGGTCGCCATCCTGGCGATCGGCGTGCTCTGGCGGAGCTTCGCCCGACGCGCTTCGGCGCCGCCTACCATGGGCCGGCCAGGGACGCGCTACGCAACTCGACGCCGGCGCCGGAGCTAGCGCCCGGTCCTCAATCGGCCAGTTCGCGTATCTCGAGGGCATCCACGAACGCCTCTACCACTGCCGCATTGTAGGAGTGGATCCACACTCGAGCCTCAACGGTTCCGTTCGGTGGCTCAAAGGTGAACTCAAAGGGGGCCCACTCCCCCGGAGCCCCCTCCAATGTGCCCAAGGGCGGGGTATTGCCCCGCCCATCGACCTCGTTGAGCGTGCGTCCGTCGCTACCGTAGAACCGCACATACATCCCAATCCCCTGGCCCCCGATATGGAAGACCTGCCCCGAGAGGGTGTACCGGCTGCCCGCCGTTAGAGCTAGCCTGCCCGATTCCACGTTGGTTCCGCGGCTATCGCTGTCGTCGGTGATGTGGAGCGACCTCTCGCCAAGGTAGGCCCGCTCAGTCGAGATGGATGCCAGGCCGTCCCTCGGCACGCTCCAGAAGAAACCCCCATGAGAGAAGTCGCCATTGGGCAGCAGCGCGTCATCGGCTGGGAGTTCGAGGGGCTCGATCCGTAGGGTGACTGTGCCCTGTGTCACCGGCTCATTCAGGGTCACTCCGATGCGCAGAGGCTGAACAGGGGCGTCCTCCTCGATGCGGTCCTCGCTCAGGCTGAAGCCAGGCCCCGATGTCTCGATCTCGACGCGGAGGGCTACGTCCGTGTCGTAGACGTGAAGCACGTTGGCCGCAACGCGCTCGACGTCGCCGCGGGTGATGAGGGCGGTCTCATATGTCTGGGGTGAGGAGAAACGGACGGCATCGGTTACCGTGAACACCCCATGCCCGGTGCGCTGATGGCTGAAGGTCCGCTGCAAGCTCTGCAGTTCGTCGACGTCGTAGCAGGAGCTCATCTCGATGCTCAGGCGATCCTCATCCGGCGCGAAGACGGCGTCGATGACCTCCCCATGCGATTGGGCGCCCGTCGTCTGAAGCTCCCCCGCGATAACGGGCACAGGGTGGCCATAGGAGTTCAGGAGCTTGCTCTCATAGCGCTGCCCGCTGAAGGTCCGCGCCGTGTAGGTCTCGGCTCCCGGATCGAGGAGCACCGCGCGGCCGCTCGTGACGACGACGTACGAGCCCACATCGTTGTGGTTGTGATGCTCCGCGTTGTTGCCGCCCTTGGCCGCGATGCCCAGGCGGCTGGACGACTGGCCCGACTCAGGGCGGGAGATCAGGATGCCCGCGTTCTCGAACCAGGTCGCGCCAGTGTTGGTGAGTGCCTGCCGCACCTCATCGCCCACCTCGATGGGCTGGGATACCGGGAAGCTGTAGAGAACCGCCTCGGCAACGCTCCCGCCTGGCCCCACCATCAGTTCGGGCGGGTAGTCCGCTAGGCCAAGGCCATACTTGTGGCTCAGGAAGCTCATCAGGCGTGGGTCGGGCTTGGCGGTCACCGCGCAATCGGCGAAGGAGGGATAGACGCCATCGGCGATCTCCATCCGCGCGCCATAGAGCGCCGGCGCCAGGACGTCGGCGCGTGCGAACAGGTCGATTTGACCCCCTGTCGCTTGCTGGATCATCTCCGCAAGGGACGCGAAGTGCCCGAACCCGTAGTTCCAGTAGCCCACGCCTTCGGAGCAGTACCCGTCCGGCGTGAAGCCACGGAGCCCGAAGCCGGCGTAGCGAGCGCCCGCCAGGATGAACTCGGCCCGCTCCTCGGGGGCTTCCGCCACCGCGAGGGCGGCGCCTACGACGCCCGCCAGACAGACGTGGTTCCAGTTGTTCGTGCCCACGAGCCACCAGTTGGCCTCGCGCTCCCCGCGGATCATCGCCAGAAAGGGGTCGAGGATGCGTTCTCGGATGCGACCTCGGACCAGGGTCTGGGTCTCCTCATCCAGACGGTCCCCCAGAAGGGCGCAAGCTGTCGCCATGTTCCAACCCAGGGCGGACGAGCCCAGGTCTATGTCGATCCGCTGGCCCTCGATGTTGACACGGTTGGAGTCATGGGCAGGCATGACCCAGGTAGCCTCAGAGCAGATGGAATGTATCGCCTCTCGCAGCGGAGCGATAAACCGGCCTTGCCCCTCGAGGCACTCGGCGAGAGCGAAGGTGCTGACTCGCCCCCGGCGCTGGCTAGCGACCACCTGCCAGTGGGTGCGGTTCCCCGTCTCGAAGTACTCCAGGTAGAGGGCATCGGTCGTCTCGGGCAGGGGCTCCTGTGCCAGGGCCTCGGCCTGGGCGATAACCGACGCGAAGTTCGTCCGTGCCGCGAGATCTTCCCAGGCTTGCCGGTTGGAGATCGGGGCGCCGCTTACGGCAGGCTCGGCCGGAAGCGTGGCAGCGAGTTCGGCGATCTCCTGGGCGCTGATGCCTTGGGCGACCGCTGAACTAGCCAGGACCATGGGTAATGCCAGGTAGGGGGACATCCCGAGAAGCTTCATGCGGGCTCCAACCTCTCATGGCGATGGACGAACGCCGGCGAACGGTTCACCCCCGGCATGCTGGCCTCCTCGCTCAGCCGGGCGGCAGCAGGGTCATTGCATTATTGTGTATGGTGTATGGTGTTGTTGTGGGTGGTTGTATGGCCGCGCGTGGTCGGTAGCTGAATGTTCGTAGAGCGGCGACGATGTTGGGTGAGCGGCAGGCTCGAAGAAGGCTAATGACGAGGCTGCGGAAGGTGGCGACGGTGCGGGGTCCGTTGCCCGTCCGGATAGGAGAGCGGTCCTCGCCGCAAGTGAAGTCTCGGACGTAGTGAAGTCGGTTCCCGCTGGACCAGTGACTGCGGCGGAGCGTCTTCCCATCCACGGCGAACGCCTCGTCGGGCCCCACGAAGTGCTCGTGGAGCCAACGATGGACCACCGCCTCGAACGCCGCTACATCGAGCCCAGCGAACACTCGGAAGAAGGTCGTATGACTCGGCGTCCGGTGCTGGGGAAGGTCGAATTCCAGCAGCCCTGCACATACCCCTATTCGCTATTCAAGCCATGATGCAATGACCCTGCGGGCTAGCGCAGGACCTCAGGCGCCGCTGCGCGAAGCACGGCATCATGAAGCGAACCCTGTACTCGAGTGCTCTGGTGCTAGCCGTCTCTCTGGTCGGATCCTCCTGGGCCACGGCAGATCCGGGAGTCCTGCTGGCCGACTTCGAGGGCGACGACTATGGCGGATGGCATGCCGAGGGTGAGGCCTTCGGCACAGGCCCCGCTCAGGGGACCCTGGCCGGCCAGATGGAGGTCTCGGGGTTCCTCGGGCGAGGGTTGGTGAACAGCTATCTAGGCGGCGACGGCACGGTCGGACGCCTCATCTCGCCGACCTTCACCATCTCGGCGCCCTGGCTGACCTTCCGGGTGGGTGGCGGCTACCAGCCCGGCCGCGCGGAGATGCGGTTGGTAGCGGAAGGCGAGATCGTCCGCCGCGTGACGGGTCCGAACGCCCGCGCGGGAGGGAGCGAACGCCTGCACCCCGCGTCGTGGAACGTCGCGGACCTCATGGGCCGCGAGGCGCGCATTGAGATCGTGGATGATGCCGTCGGCGGCTGGGGCCACATCAACGTCGACGAGATCAGGCTGTCCGCCAGGCCTCTGGGGATGGTCGCCCGGGCCGTGGGTGTGGTTTTCGACCGCCCCTATGTGGCCGTGAGGCTGCCGGGAGGCCCGTCAGGCCACTGGCCCCCCTCGCGAGCTTCGCTCTGGGTCGATGGCCGCGAGATCCACTTCCAGGAGAACGCCGGTGAGGAGGCTGAGTGGGCCGTATTCGATGTGCGGGGTCACCTCGGGGGACGTGGCGAAGTCCACACCTTAGCGCCCGCAGCCCGTGTAGCCACCGTTATAACCCGCGAACGACCACGAGAGGACGCCAACGAGGTGAGCGAGATCTATCGTGAGGCCTTCCGGCCCCAGTACCACTTCACGGCCCGCGAGAACTGGCTCAACGACCCGAACGGGCTTGTCTACTACGATGGCGAGTACCACCTCTTCTTCCAGCACAACCCCTTCGGCGCCGAGTGGGGGAACATGACCTGGGGCCATGCCATCAGTGATGACCTTCTCCACTGGCGCCAGATGGACCACGCACTCCATCCCGATGACCTGGGCACCATCTTCTCGGGCTCGGCGGTTATCGATCACGACGACACGGCGGGGTTCCGGCAGGGGGCCCCGCATCCGCCTCTGGTCTGCATCTACACCTCGGCGGGACAACCCTTTACGCAGAGCATCGCCTACTCGACGGACAGGGGGCGGAGCCTCGCGAAGTTTGCTGGCAACCCCGTCCTCGGGCATATCGCGGCGGATAACCGCGATCCTAAGGTAGTCTGGCACGAGCCTACCCAGCGCTGGGTCATGGCCCTCTATCTGGAGGGCAGCAGCTACGCCCTGTACGCGTCACCGAACCTCAAGGAGTGGACGCATCTACAGAACCTTGAGCTTCCAGGCACATCGGAGTGTCCCGATTTCTTCGAGCTTCCCGTCGATGGGGACGCCAGCGACACCCGCTGGGTCTACTGGGGCGCCAACAACCGGTACATGCTGGGGCGGTTCGACGGGCGCGCCTTCACGCCGGACACGGGTGAGATGCTTCGGACGGACTACGGCCCCAACATGTACGCCGCCCAGACCTGGAGCGACATCCCGGCCGAGGATGGACGCCGGATCCAGATCGGGTGGATGAACGGCGGCAGCTATCCCGGCATGCCGTTCAACCAACAGATGAGTATCCCGTGCGAGCTCACCTTGAGGTCAACTCCGTCAGGTATTCGTCTCTTCCGCGAGCCGGTCCGCGAGATCTCCACCCTTGTGGAGCAGCGGATACCCCTCCGGCGCACGCCCCTCCATGATGGGGCCGGGCTCGCGTTGGCGGAGGGGGAGCTGCTGGACATGGACATCCGCCTGCATATGGGGGACGCGAGCAGGGTCGCGCTGGTTCTCCGCGGGCTCCGCGTCGAGTACGATGCCACTACCGGGGCCCTATCCGTTCCGGGGGCGTCAGCCCCGCTGAGCTTGGAGCGCGGAGATCTCCGCCTGCGTGTCCTGTTGGACCGGACATCTGTGGAGGTCTTCGCCCAGAACGGGCTCCTGAGCCTCAGCCAGTGTTTCCTTCCTGCTGCCGAGGACAGGTCCGTAGCGGCCTTGGCCGAGGGAGGGACGGCCACTCTGGTTGGCGGGGAGGTCCGACGCCTTCGCAGCGTCTGGGACTAGGGCGCGCGGACGCCCAACCTGGTACGCTTAGGCTCCGTCCACGGTCTGTCAGGAGGCATTACGCCATGCCCATTCATCCCATGATCGTCGCCGCTCGCGGTTGCTCCGTGGACGATTTCGTGAGAGCCTTTCCTCACGTCGACGAGAGCACCATCAATGTCAGCACCGGTTGGCGTTGGTTTCTCCATCCCGGCATCGGCCTGGACCCGGACGCGGCCGAGGGGGCACTCCGAACGCTCCCCGGAATCGGCCTGCTCGTGGCGGCTCACGAGGACGCCCAGTGGACACTGCGGCTGGTCTCCCGCGAGCACGCGCCCTTCGAGCTCACCCATACCTTTGGCGTGCTGTTGCCGTTCGATGAGGATCCTCTCGAGCCCATTCCAGATGACGGCTATGACGACGACTGGGACCTACTGCGACAGCAAGAGCGGCCCGATTCCTTCGGCTCCAACGAGCTGCTGATCCAGATGCGGGACCTCTACCTATCCCTACCTGAGGGTGTGGCCGGAGACATTCCGACCGATGAGCCCGAGCGGTTCCGCGATGTTCTGCTGTCCGGCCAAGCGGACCGACTCGTAGAGGCACTCGCCCGATTGGGGATCCCCCATCAGGCCGAGGCGGTCCGAGGAGTCCTGCGGGGAGATTCCGTCGCACCTGCGGAACTGGCGACCCGGCTAGGGAACGCGCCCCGGCTCCTCATGGCTCTTGGGTTCGGTGAGCAGATGGCGCGATATGTCGATGAGTTGTGCGGCACGTCCTGGACCGAGGGAGACGAATGGAGTGGCCTCCCGTGTGGCCCGCTCCGCATAGCTGGCAACCCGGATGAGCTTGCCAATGTCTCCCTGTCGCCGCTGGAGTGGGGCGCTCTGGAGGTTCCCCTGCGCCGGTTCCACCACGTGATCAGGGCGCATCTGTGGTGCGATGAGGAGGCCATCGCCCGCGTCGAGCTTCGCTACCCCGAGGGGGCTGACCCGCCCGAGTTCCCACCCATCCCCGCCGTCCGCGTTACGCGCGAGGGATGGCGCGACGGGTTCGACTTCGATCTGCCCGGAGTGCTCCTGTCACCTCAGGGCCGGGCCTTTAGGAAGGCCCTCTCCGAGGTGCCCGAGGGGACGATGCTCGACATCGCTGCAGGCCCCTCGTGGGACGACTCCGTCGAGCCCACAAGATGGCGGGGGACCGTCGTGGGGAGCGTGTGGAGCATCACGGAGAGCAATGTGGCGATCTCGCCTGAGCGCTGGAACGCGTTCGTGGACCTTCTCGACAGGATCTTCATCGATGCGGTCATCCCGTGTGAATCCGGCCAGGAGAGGGACGAACTGCGGGATCGGCTCCGCCCCATGATGGACGAATACCCTGGGACCATCACGGAGACTGACGATGGCTTCCTCGCCACGCCGTTCGTGCGTGATGAGGTCATCTCCCTCTTCTTTCGTCGACGTTTCGGTGATCTATGGCCGACTGCGACGGCCGATGCCGTCGACGCGCAGGCCTCCGGCCTCCTATCGGAGCTGTTCCCCGATAGCGGACGAGGGACACCCCTGGCGTTGGCGGCCACCGCGGGCTGCATCCTCGAAGGGGACTACTGCGAGGTGAGCCTCGCGGACACGGAGGCGATGGGTGAGGCAGAAGGCGCGGCATCGGAGGCGGAGTGCGCCGCGTGGGAGGCCGCGGGGTTCGACCACCTGGCGGATGTGGTCGTGTCCACCGTCCCAACCAGCTACTGCCTGTGCTTCATCAGCGGGGACCGCACCGCCTACGGCACGTCCTACGTCGATGGTATGGGAGCAGTGAACCGCTGGTTTCTGGGCAGATCCCCCTCAGGAGAGCTGGTGGCGTGCCAGGGCAAACCCACCGCGCCCATCGAGCAGGGGTTGCAGGAGCTTCGCGGCACCGTCTCGGGGCTTGTGTGTCTCGAGGGAACCTTGGACGGTGTGGCCACAGCCCTGGATGAGCAGGTTCTTCTGTTACTTGAGGAAGACTGGCCGGGAGCCGAGGACTAGGCGCTGCTGTGCTTCTGTCGCTCTGCGAGCGGCAGAGAGTGAGGTCGGAGGGAGACGGGATGGCTGGCACTGTGCCGAAGGATGACGTGGCTGCTTTCCGCCTTGCCTGGGGAATGGAGGAGGCTCTAGCCTGGATCTATACAGCGGCCATGGACGTCATCTCGGACGACGATGCGCGGGATGTTCTCGCGGAGCTTGCGCGTCTGGAGAAGGGCCATGCCGATAGGCTGAGGCGCTCCTACCCGGAGCTTCAGGATGCCGTCGGTAGTACGGAGCCCATCGACTCATGGACGGAGAGTCGCATCAGGGCCGCCTTCGTGCCGGGCTTGGATCTGAGCAGCCGCCGTGACCTGTTGGTCTCGGCATTCCGACTCGAGAGATGCGGCCATGACTTTTACCGCACATGGGCGACATCGGCCGAGAGCGAGGGGGTGCGCCTTCTCGCCGCGGATCTCGCCGCCCAGGAGGAGTTGCACGCCCAGCGGATTGCTGACCTGTACCAGCGCCTGGAGGGGGCGGCCATCGTGGCCGCGGAGGGCGCTCTGGACCCCATGCCGTGGCCGCGGCTCCAGTAGGATTCTTGTGTACCGCCCGCCGAGGTGTTACCGTTCCGCGGCGTGCGAGACTCGCAGAACCATTGAGGGGAACTTGCCATGCGGATTGTTGCTACATGCCTCCTGATTGGGCTCGTCGAACTCGGTATCGCCGGCGTCGCCGGATGTGAGGCTGGGTACTCCGGAGTCAGCATCTCGCTCGGGATCGCGGGCCGCTCCGCGTCGGGCGATGGCGTCCACGAACTGGACAAAGGGCTACTGTACAACCTCACCTGGGAGGTCCGCTCATCGAACGGCGACCTGATCGATCGCGAACTCAAGGACTTCTCCTGGGGCGTAAGCAACAGCAACGTGGTGCGGATCGACCGCAACACCGGCCGGATCGAGGCGAGGAACCCTGGTACTGCCACCGTCACCGCGATCCTCACGGATTCGAACGTGACGGGCACAATGTACGTCAGAGTCAACTAGGCCGCGTTCGGCGCGGGATGGCGAGCCTCTCTGGCGGCCATCCCGCGGCACTCCCTACTCCGTGACCAGCCGTTGCGCCGCCTGCATGACGACCTCAGCCAGCGTGGGGTGTGCATGCACACTGCGGGCAACGTCGCGAGCTGTGGCTCCGAGCCGCAGGGCGATTCCCGCTTCCGCGATCAGCTCCGTGGCGTGGGGACCGATGATGTGCACGCCCAGCAGCTTGCCCGACCCCTCCTCCGCCACGAGCTTGCATAGCCCCTCCACGTCCCCTGAGGCGACCGCTTTGCCGATAGCGCGGAACATCACCTGGGATGTTGCCACGCTATAGCCCTTCTCCTTGGCCTTCGCCTCGGTCAGTCCCACGGACGCGGCCTCGGGATGGCAGTAGGTGGCCCGGGGGATGAGATCGTAGTCCAGTGGCGCGGGGCTGCGGCCCAGGATGCTATCCACGGCGACCATGCCTTCGGCGCTCGCTGTATGAGCCAGCGGCAACCGGCCTACCACATCGCCGATGGCGTAGATGTCCGGGTTGGCAGTGCGCATGACCTCGTCGGTCCGCACGTACCCGCGCTCAACGACGACTCCCGCCTCTTCCAGTCCGAGGTCCTCGGACAGGGGCCTGCGTCCGACGGCGACCAGGAGCTTCTCGGCCTCGAAGACGGAGGCCTCTCCTGCCTCGTTCTCGGCGGTCACGGCAACGCCATCCGCCCTCGCCTCCACCCCCGTGACCTTCACTCCGCAACGGATGTCACAGCGCTTCCGGTAGAGCCGGTCGAGCTGCTTGCTTATCTCCTCATCCTCGAGTGGGAGCACCCGAGGCAGTAGCTCGAGCACCGTCACCTTGCTGCCGTAGGTCGACAGGATGTATGCGAACTCCATGCCGATGGCCCCGGCGCCCAAGATGATAGTAGACGCTGGCACATCGCTCAGGCTCAGCGCGTGGTCGGAGGTGATGATCCTCTCGCCATCGGCCACCATGCCGGGCAGCAGACGCGGGGCCGAGCCCGTTGCCACGATGATCTTGCCCGCCTCGAGGAGCTTCTCTCCCTCTTCGCTGGCCACTGTCACCCTGTTGGGCCCCGCCAACCTGCCACGTCCGATGACCGTGGTGACGCCGGCGCTCTTGAGCAGGCTCTGGGTGCCCTTGTGGAGGCGCTGGATGACCTTGGACTTGTTGTCCATCGCCGCCGTCAGGTGGAAACGCACCTCGCCCTCGACGGTGACACCGAAGTCGGCACTGTCCTTGGCCCACTCCAGGAGCTCCGCCGAGCGGATGAGCGTCTTGGATGGGATGCAGCCGCGGTGCAGGCACACACCCCCCACGGCATTCATCTCGACGCAGGCCGTCGACAGCCCGTGCTCCGACGCATAGGCTGCCGCCTCGTAGCCACCCGGCCCTCCACCAATGACAACGAGATCGAAGGCGTTCTCACTCAAGGAAACTCACGACCCCTCCTGTAGGCGACGGCTAGCCGCCCTCTAGATCGAGCGCGCCTTGCACGAGTGGGAGCTCACACCAACCGCACCGAGGCTGCTTTGGGCTCCAATCCGTAACTACCGGCCGGTGCGGCACGTAGCCCTCGCGGTGGGTGATGCAGCCGGTGTTGTCACAGCGGTTGTACACGTCGCGGGAGGCCGGCGGCCGGAAGGGCCTCGCGCAGCTCGAGAACTCCTCCCGCGAGAGCATCAGGTCGAGCAGCGCCATGCGGACGGTTACTCCCCCCGCCGCCTGCTCGAAATACCCTGCCCGCAGGTCCTCGTCCACCTCTGGGGCGATCTCATCGACCCGCGGCAGCGGGTGGAGCACCACCGTGTCACGCCGCATCCTGCGCAGGAGGTCCCCGTCCACCCTCGGTATCTCCGCGTGCTGAAGGCTCTCCGGCAGGCGTTCTCGCTGAAGCCGTGTCATATAGAGCGCATCGGCCTCGGGCAGGCAGTCATCCAGCCGCTCAACGCTATCGATGCGGCCACCGTAGCGCTTCTCGACCTCGTCGATCACATAGTCGGGCATCCTGAGCCCCTGGGGCGCCACGCACACGGTGCGCGCCCCCAAGCGCGCCAATGCCGTAGCCAGCGAGTGCACGGTGCGTCCAGCATGCAAATCGCCCGCGACAGCCACGGTCAAGCCCTCTATGCGCCCCTTGACTCGGCGTAGGTAGTAGAGATCCGTGAGGGTCTGGGTCGGATGGAGGTGTGACCCATCTCCGCCACTCACCAGTGGTACGCTCGTGTACTCCGCCGCCAGTTGCGTCGCCCCCGCAGAGGGATGGCGCATGACGATGGCATCGGAGTAGCCCCCAATCATGCGGACCGTGTCCGCGATTGTCTCCCCCTTCGATACCGAGGAAGACCCGGCGTCCGCGAAACCCAGCACGCGCCCTCCGAGCCGTAGGATAGCGCTCTCGAAGGACAGCCGTGTACGGGTGCTCGGCTCGTAGAACAGCACTGCAAGAAGCCGGTCGCTCAGCCGATCCGGCGCGTGTTGCCCGCTCCGGTGGAAGACATCCGCTCGGCGGAACAGGGCTTCCAGATCATCGTCGCTGAGGTTGTCTACAGAGACGAGGTTTCCCACTGAGTCCTTCCCCCATCATCGAACATCATCGAGCCTTAACTTCTGCCGGAGGTTCCTCTTCACAAGGCCCTGGCCCTCCGATGAACCTACGATGCCGTGCCGCCAAGTACGCGGAACCCGCCGCCCTTCGCGACCTCCTCAACCTGGGACAGGCACTCCGTCATCACCTTCGCCAGACTCTTGACCCCCTGGCTGGTCCGCGCCACGAGCAGTAGGCGTCCGCCTGGCTTTAGGCACCCCGCTCCTCCTTCGATAAGCGATCGAACCACCTCGCGACCCGCGCGGATGGGAGGGTTCAACAGGCATGTATCCGCCCACGCGCACCCTAGGGCGCTCGCACCATCGGCTACCATGGCAAGCGCAACCTCAGCCAGCCCGTGGGCCTCCAGGTTACGGTGGGCAAGACCTGCCGCGCGAGGGTTGATGTCCACCATGACGACCTGTCCAGCCCCCTCCAATCCCGCGAACACGCCCACGACACCGTACCCGCACCCCAGGTCCAGAACCGCCTCGCCAGGACGGAACTCCGCCGTCTCCAGTAGAAGCCGGGTCCCTCTATCCAGACGCGTGGCGCTGAAAACGCCTCGATCGGACATGAGGCGCACATCTCGGCCCCGAACCGTAGCTCGGATCTCAAAAGGTTGTGAGGGAACGGTCTGAGTGCGGCTGAAGTAGTGCGCGGGCACCTTGGGGTCCTGTCTAGGGACCTCCCTGGCTCTCATCGAGGGGGTGAGCGCCGCTGCCCGGATGCCCCACGGAGGCACGGAGGGCGTTCATGGCGGGCCCATCGTCGTCGATCTCGCGCTCGAAAGCACGGATCTCAGCGTAGGTGATCAGGCCGCTCTGGTGGCGATCGTCCACCCAGTCGGGTGCTTCGTCGTCAGCGCTTCCGACGAAGAGGATCCGGCCCTCATCCCACTCGGCTATCGAAAGCGTACGCTGCGCCACCCGCTCACAGCGGCTACAGATGAACTTCACGTATACGGAGCCTGTGCCCGAGTCCGCGAGGTATAGACCAGCTTCGATCAGATCCTCCTCTCGCACCCGGTTCCCGCACGCGCAACGAATACATGAGATCATCGATGGCCACCTTGTCTTACTTGTCGCCAAATCATCATGCCACTACCGAAGTCCAGTCGCAAGGTCTCCTTCGCGCCCAGGTGCGACGGCGGCGGTAGCGGAATTGAGGGGCGAGGGAGAGGTGAGAGTAGTGGATCGCACCAATGAGCATGACCTCGAGTACCGCCATGGCGCCCATGGTCCGAAGTACCTGTTCCGGGGCCCGAGATATGAGTGGGGCATCATACTCCTCCGGCCCGGCGATTCCCTAAGCGCTCACAAGCACGCTCAGGTCGAGGAGACTTTCCTCTTCGAGACGGGAACTCCTTGCATCGTCATCGATGGCCGCGCGCACCGCGTTCGCGCCGGCGATGCCTTTAGACTGGAGCCCCAGGAAGCTCACGAGATCGTGAACGATGGCGACACGGAATGCCGCATCGTGTTCATCAAGTGCCCCTACCTCCCCGACGACAAGCAGGAGGCGTAGCCCCTAGCTCCTGATCCGTTCATAGCCGCACTGACTCAGCACGCCGTGGAGAACATCCTCAAGCGCGGGTGCCCATACCTTGTCACGGCGGTACTGATGGGGGAGGTACTCGAGCGAAGGGTGTGCCTCGGTATCCCGGTAGTTCCCTCCGAGCCACCCCTCGTCCACGAGCTCCCGCACCTCGGACGTCGGCAGCAGATGGTGGAGGTTCCGAATCGTGTCGCGGGCCAGTGCCTGACCAGCCTTGGTCTCCAGGCCCGTCCACATGTTGAACCGCACGAACCCGTCCTGGGCGATGCTCCCTAACGGCTGGTCACCCAGGCTCGAGCTGCCGTGCAGCACCATCTTGCCTCCCGCCACCTCAGCGATAGACCGGGCGCGGTCTCCGTGGTACTTCACACGGTCGGCCGTGGCCCGATGCTCCGTGCCGACATTCACCACGATCAGGTCCACGCCCGTCTCGTCCAGGAAGAGCCTCGCGTCCTCGGGTTTGGTGAGATCATCGTCGGGCGCATGGGCGCCCCCGTACTCGGTGATCTCGTCGACGGCTCCCTCGATGAGATAGACGTCCTTCCACTCGGAGACGAACTTGGCTGTCTTCTCCCTGTTCTCGTCGAGGCTGAGCGCGGAGGCGTCATACATGACCGACCCGAAGACCCCTCGCCCCACCTCGAAGAGGTCGTCGTCAAGGCCCGGCTGGCCGTGGTCCAGGTGAGCGTGGACCCGCAGCTTGTCGAAGGGCCCTCCGGGGCGAAGAAGAGCGCGCATGTCATCGGCGAAGGCCAGGAGACCCTCAACGGCGCAGCCCAGACTCGTATAGTTGACCAACTGGCTTCGCCCGCCGTAGCGCCCCGTTACGGAGGTGCAGAGGGCGATGTTGGGCACTCCTATCTCCTCGCCCAGCCGCTTCGCCGCGCGGAAGCAGCACTCCAAGGTGTCCCGGTTCTCGGCCCCGAGTCCGGGGATCAGGAAGCCCTTCTCGGCAGCCTCGGCGTACAGGGCGCGAACCGCGTGCGGATCGGTGATGATAGGCATCCAGTGCACTCCTAACGAGAGGCGATGTCGGTGCTAGCGCCCGACGGGAGACCGCAGGGATTCGAGCGAGCTAAGCCCAATGACTACGCGTGCTATCATACCCTATGCGCCGCGAGGGGGAGCCGAATAGATGGGTGACCGCCCCTACGATCCACGCCAGAGCCGGGAGCGCACCGCCATGCAGACGGGTGTGCCGTACGCCCCAGACCTCGATCTGGGCGTGGACGTGGTTATGGCCTATGGCCTCGGCCCATCTCTGCCCGACCGCATCAGCTCCTGGTCCGAGCAAGGCTATATCTGCCACTGCATGACGGGTATCGCGTGGGGCGAGTACCAGGACTACCTCTATGGGCGATGGGATGGCCGAAACCACGAGGACGAAGCGCAGATGGACGCCCGCGGGCAGCGTATCTCCCACGGCGGCGACGTGTACTACATGTGCCCCACCGACTCCTTCGCCGACTTCATAGCCGAGCGCGCCCGGGCAGCCATCGATGCGGGCGCCCAGGCCATCCATCTCGAAGAGCCCGAGTACTGGGCGCGAGCCGGCTACTCGGAAGCCTTTCGGCGCGCTTGGGCCGACTTCTACGGTGACTCCTGGCTGCCTCCGGATAGCTCGCCCGACGCACGGTTCCGCGCCTCCAAGCTCATGTACGAGCTCTACTGCCGGGCTGTCGCTAGGGTACTCGCGAACCTACGTAGGTATGCCGAGGACCAGCGGGCGGACGTACGCCTGTATGTCGCTACCCACTCGGTGCTCAACTATACCCAGTGGGGTATCGTGAGTCCCGAGAGCGCCCTCGCCCACTTCGAGGACTGCGATGGCTATGTGGCTCAGGTGTGGACGGGCACCGCCCGAGTCCCCGCCTTCTACCGCGGGCGGGCCGAGGAGAGGACCTTCGAGTCCGCCTTCCTCGAGTACGGCGCCCTCGTCAACCTGACGCGGGTCTCGGGCCAGAGGACGTGGCTGCTGGCCGACCCTGTGGAGGATGACCCGAATCGCTCCTGGCAGGACTACCGGAAGCACTGGCACGACACGGTGATCGCGCAGCTCCTCTGGCCGGAGGTGTGGCGATACGAGGTCATGCCATGGCCCGAGCGCGTCCTGCGCGGCGCGTACCGGGAGGAGGACCAGCCCCAAGGTCCTGCGCCAGCCCGCGATCGCATAGAGATCCCGCCGGGCTACGCGACCGAGATCCTCGTCGTCGCCAACGCGCTCACGGACATGCAGCAGGAGCGCACGGAGTGGCAGTCCGGGCAGCAGGGCTGCGGGATCCTGATCAGCGACTCGATGATGTTCCAGCGCGAGCCACGTGGAGCGGACCAGACGCTAGACGAGGCCCACGCTCTGGCCTTCCTGCACGGCCTCGCTCTGCCGCTCCTGCAAGCCGGCGTACCCGTTCATCTCGTGCAGATGGAGTTCGCTCATCTGCCGCAGTATCTCGACCAGTACGAGGTGCTCTTCCTCACCTACGAGGGCCAGAAGCCGCCATCGGCGGCGTGCCACGAGGCGCTCCGCGACTGGGTCCACCAGGGCGGAGTCCTGGTGTATCTGGGTGAGGACGGGGATCCGTACGAGCGGGTCCTGGAGTGGTGGCAGTCCGAGGGTCCCGGGTATGCCTCCCCCAGGGAACACCTCTTCGATACCCTGGGAATCCACCCCGACGCGCACCCCGGCTCGGGCTCCGGCACCCACAGGATTCGGTCCGGGGGCCTGGTGCACCAGCGCACGAACCCCTCTTCCTTCGCGCTATCGCCTGGCGGACCGGAGCTGCTCCTTCGGCTGACTCGTCAGGCCTACCGCCGCCGCAATCTCCGCTTCGAGACGGCGAGCCAGATTGTGCTCGTCCGCGGCCCTTACGTGATCGCGGCTGGCATGGAGGGCACTGGCAACGAGGCGCGACCACCCCTCACGGGTCCCTTCGTAGACCTCCTGGACGCCGAGCTACCGGTTATCGATTCGGTCAAGCTCCTCCCTGGCGAGCGCAGACTGCTTCTGTCGATCGACGAGGTTGGCGGGCCGACGGACCGGGTTATCTGTTCCGGGTCTCGCATATACGGGCAACGTAGGGAGGGCCACCGGTTCTCCTTCGTCTCCGCTGGCCCAAGCGGGACCATGGCGACCACCCGGGTTCGGCTCTCAGGGAGGCCGGAGGCGATCGAGATCGATGCCGACCGCAACGTGGAAGCCCGCTGGCAGAGCTCTAGCCGCACGCTCTGCCTCCGGTACCCCAACGTGCCAGGGGGGCGAGAGGTCACCATCCGTCTGGGCGGCTGAACGGCGCGCGGGCATGGAAGGAGCCGTTGAGCAGGCGTAGAATGGGGGCCAGACTCTAGGGGAGTAATGAACCATGCTGCTCGTCAAGCTTACCGAAATGGAAGATGGGTCGATCAGGGCAGAGAGCTCGCGCCAGGTGATCGGTTATTTCGAGGACATGAGCCGTGAGGACGTCATCGAGTACCTTGTCAATCAGGCAGAGGAGGTCGGCGAGCAGATTCGCTTCGTCGATGACCTGCCGGAGCGACAGGAGACGGTGAGCATACAGCAGCTCATGAAGGGAAAGCGCAGGAAGTAGCGGCCAGTCAGTCCAACTCGGGCTTGGCGCGCACGGATTCCACGAACCCCTGCTTGTTCAGGTCTCGCACGAGATGCGCCGCTCGGCGCAGCCCCTCCACATTAGCCGTGATGGTCACTTCGCTCCCATCCTGGGAGGTTATCCTTCGCGTTCGGCTTGGCGTGATCCCGTAGCGCACGAACAGGGCGTCCGTGACCGTTCGCTCCTCCGGCACCGCAAGCGCCACCACCGTGATCTGCACAGGCTCCTTGGACCACATGTTCTCAACGGCACGGAGCGAGAGTAGGGCCACGAGAGAGAAGAGCGTGACCAGTGCGGCCCCCTCGAACCAGCCGATCCCGGCCGCCACGCCCGACGCTGCTGTCACCCATATCGACGCCGCCGTCGTCAGCCCCTGAACGCTGTTTCCATGCCGGATGATGGCCCCCGCACCCAGGAAGCCGATGCCCGTGACAACCGCTGCGGCGATTCGTCCGGGGTCTCCCAAGTCACCCTCGGCGCCCACAACCTCGGAGACCATCGAGAGAAGGCATGCCCCATTGCCTACCAGAATATGGGTTCGAAGCCCGGCTGGCCGCCCCCGAAGCTCGCGTTCGAGCCCGATCAGGGCGGATAGCAGCGTGCATACGCCCAGTCGCAGCGCCGTGTCCAGGGTCCCGGGTGCGTCCACGTCGGTGCCTCCTTAGATCACCACCGCTGCCGTCGCGCTTGGATGGTATGCGATTATAGTCTGCGGGCGCCGAAGGTGAGGTCGGTTTCATGATCCGTGCTATGGCCTTCGATCAAGGGACGAGCGAGCTCACCACCCCTAGCATCGCGGATCTGGGGGCGGCTCTCGAGCATGACGACACCATCGTCTGGATCGATCTGGATCAGTACGACGAACTGGAGCTGTCGGAAGTCGCCGCCCTCGCGGGCCTGCATCCCCTCGCCGTGGAGGAGTGCCGGGCGGAGCACGACAGGCCGACTCTCTTGGACTTCGATGACCAGATCTTCATCGAGGTGGCGGCCCTCGAGTACTGGGACTCGGAGCATGGCGTCGCAATCAACCCCATCCGGATCTTCATCCTGCCCCGTGCGATCGTGACGGTCCATGAGGAGCGCCGGCCTGGAGTGGACGCCACCTGGGAGTGGGCGCTTCGCGAGCCCCACGTCCTGGACGGAGGCGCGGACGTGATCCTGAACCGCGTTCTCAAGGAGGTCGTGGACCGGTACTTCCCTCTCGTCGACCAGCTCGAGATGTACATCGAGGATCTCGAGGACCGGGTCTTCGACGAAGAGGAGGCTGCTCTCGAACACGTCGTAGAGGTGCGCAAGGACATCCAGGAGCTGCGTCAGACAAGCGCGGCCCAGCGTCAGGTCCTCCGCCAGCTCTGCGCCTATCCTCGCGGTCTCCTCAGCGAGGATGCGCTCGTCTACACACGTGAGATCTACGATGACGTCGCTCGCGTGGAGGATGCGATGATCTCCGTTCGCGAGCACTCCAACGCGTTGCGCGAGCTGCACATGGCGGTAGCTAGCAATCGATTGGGCCGCAAGGTGCAGCTCCTTACCGTGGTCGCCACCATCTTCGTGCCACTGACCCTGCTCTCGGGCATCTATGGCATGAACTTCGAGCACATCCCCTTCGCCAGCTCTCCTTACGGCTTCCACATCACGGTGGCCGGGATGACCGTGGTCGGCGTTGTCTGTTGGTTGATCGCCCGGTCCAGGCTCCTCTCGTAGCCACACCCGACGATAGGCGGACGCCTTGGAACTCATTGAGCCGTCCCAGGAACGTCTAGAGGCTGCCCGCGCGCTCTACAACCGCGCCGCCGCGCGCGTGCCAGTGGGTTGGCCGGCCCAGTCCGAGGAGTTCGCGCGCTGGGTGACACTCCGCCGAGAGCGGCTCTCCTATGAGCGCACTCGCTACCTCGTCGCGGAGGGGCAGCTTCGTGGGATCATCCATTGGGGCATCGGCGGGCCCGAGGCCAGACCAGCCGACTGGTACACGGTCGACCAGGGGGATGGTGTCATCTCCGCGCTCTTCGTGGAGCCGGGCGATCGTGATGCTGCGGAAGCCATGACTCGTGCAGCCGTGGAGGACCTTCGGTCCCGCGGATGCCCGCGGATCTGGGCCTGGGAGGACGAGATGGGGCCACCCTTCTACGCCGGCGGCTTCGGCCAGCTTCTCCTCTCGATGACCGAGGTCGTCCAGGCTCTGACCACGGCCAGGTTCAGGGTCTGCCCCGTTGAGCTTCACCTCTGCCTGTCCACCCTGCCGGCGCGTTCAGGCAAACCTCCGGTCCGGGGCTTAGAGGTCAGGAACCGCGTCATGCCCGGCGGTGAGACATCCGTGGACGTCTGGGACGCCCAGGGGGCCACCGTAGGTCAGTGCGTCTGGGCCTCCATGGCGCTCAAGAGCGAACATCCTGACGCCTCGCAAGCGGGCTACGTGTGGTGGTTGGGGATCGAGGAGGCCTACCGCGGCATGGGCGCCGGCCGATGGCTGATGGAGCTTGCTATGGGCCAGATGGCGCGCAGTGGGCACACGCGCTGCTACCTGACCACGAGAGCCGACAACCTGCGCGCCCAGAGCCTCTACTACAGCCTGGGCTTCGGGATGCTGGGCGCCTCCGCAATGCTCTGCCTGGAGTCCTAGCCCGCATCATTCGTGAGTGCTCGTCTGTGGTGTGCTTGCTGGATGTGCAGCGGGCGCTTGTCCGTTGCGTTGGTGTTGGTCTGTTCAGCAGCAAGCGGCGGGGATGGAGGGGCGGCTCGCTGTCGGCGGCCTGGCCGCTCTCTGGGTTCTGCCGCTCGCTCGCTGAGGGTCCGTGTTCTGCTGTTCCGGTGTTCCGCCGGGAAACGATACCCCCTTATTGTGGTACTCGCGCTCTCTCGGAGAGGCAGGGGGGTACCATAACGTATGTATAGTACCTCACGGAACAATGGAACATAGTACATACAGACCCCTCCCGTGTAGCCTCTAAGCCTTGGGCCCCAACGGTTTGCGGGATTCGAGGGGATGTTGCCGGCGAGCCCTTTTCGGGCGGAACCCGGCGGCAACAGCGGCACAGCAGCGGGGGCGCGACCTGAGTGACGCGCCCCGCTGCTAAGTATCGCTAACCCTCGCCCAGAGCCTCCTCGAGGCCCGGGATCTGCTCCGCGCCGGTGATGACCTCCATGGAGGAGCCCTCGAGGTCATCGCCGATGGGCTCCATGCGACCGCCCAGGTGCTCTGCGAGGAACGCCTCGGTGACGGCCCAGAAGGACAGGCTGTTCGGCTCACGCACGAAGCCATGCCCCTCATCGGGGTAGACGAGGTATGTGACGGGGATCCCCTTCGCCTCCATCGTCTCGACGATCTGGTCCGACTCGCCGCGAACGACGCGCGGATCATTCGCGCCCTGGCCGACGAGTAGCGGGACGCTGATCTGGTCGACGTAGGTAATGGGAGAGCGGCTCATGAGGAACTCGCGCCCCTCCTCGGACTCGTGGTCCCCCACCCTATCCTTGAGCAGTGGCAGCATGGGCACCCAGTAGGGCGGGATGTTCTCCATCCACGTGACGAGGTTGGCGGGCCCCACCAGGTCAACGCCGCAGCAGAACACATCGGGAGTCATCGTGACGCCAACCAGAGTCGAGTAGCCGCCGTAGCTGCCGCCCATGATGGCGACCCGCTCGGGGTCCGCGATACCCTCGTCGATGGCCCACTGCACGGCGTCCAGCAGGTCCTCGTGCATCGTCCCGCCCCACTCGCGGTTCGAAGCGTTGATGTACCCCTTCCCGAAGCCTGTGGAGCCTCGGAACTGGGGCGCCAGCACCGCGTAGCCCCGGTTCGCCAGCCACTGGTGGATCGGGTGGTACCCCCAACCCTCGCGGGACCACGGGCCGCCATGGACCCAGAGGACCAGGGGCAACGGCTCCACTGGCAGTCCGTGCTCGTCCGTTGCCACCCCGGTCGGGAGCGTCAGATACGCGGGCATGTCGAGGCCGTCTCGGGTCGTTAGGACAAGGCCCTCCATGCTGGCGAGTGGCGCGTTCTCAAGCTCGCTCCTGATGCTGAACAGGTAGTCGAGGGCCTCGGCGTCGCGGTCCAGCAGGTAGTACTCGACTGGGCGCTCTGGCGAATCGTGCGCCACAATCCACTTAGAGTCGTCGGTCGTCCGGCTCGCGACGCTGAAGTCACCCGAGAGGCGGCTTGCCAGGAAGTCGATGCTCTCCTGCACATCCTCCGTCAGGCCGTGCCACTCGCTGCGCAGGTAGTTCACGTTGTACGCCTGAGGAGTCCGCTCCGTGGGATGCATCATGCCGTCGCCAATGTCCGCGCGCGGGTCCTCGGCGATCACTGTCACCTCGCCCGAATCGAGATCCATGGAACAGAAGGCAGCCTTGTCCCGGCCTCGGCTGTCGATGAGGTACAGGGTGCGGCCGTCCGGCGACAGGCTGATGGGGGAGGTCGTCATGATGTCCTCTGCTCCGTAGCTGAGCACGGGCTTGGGCTCCTCCCCGGTGATGTCTACCACGACAATGCCACCATCAGGGCTGAAGGTGACGCCCATGACCGCCTCTAGTTCGAGGGTGGTCACGTAGCCTAGGAAGCCGGGGTTCTCCACAACCATCTGAGATTCGCCGGTGAGGAGGTTGACTCGGTATACGTCATGGAGCATCGGGTTGCGGTTGTTCACAGCGAGCAGCGCTTCCTCGGGGTGGAGGTAGCTGAGTTGCTCGATCCGGGCCTGGACACCGTCGTATGGCGTGAGGTCGGTGGTCTCGCCTGATTCGAGGTCCACGACGTACACGTGGGTGTTCTCATCGCCTCCCGAGTCGCGGGAGTAGAGGATGTGGCGGCCAGTATGCGCCCAACCGTAGTCAATGATCCCCCGCTCGGTATCCTGAGTGATGGGCTGGGCGGCATCCGGATCGTCCGCAGGACCCACCCAGACGTTGAGCACTCCGTCCACGGGAGCGATGTAGCTGAGCTGGCTGCCATCGGGGCTGATCTGCACCAAGGCGCGCTCTGGATTGCCGAAGAGCGCGTCACGGGCGATGAGGTCGGGCTGAGCCGAGGCGCCGAGCGTAAGAGCTGCAAACACGACCACCGTCAGTAATGCGTTTGTCATGCGGGCTCCCTTCCGGAACCGTGAGTAGGTGAGCATGCGCGGGTCACCAACCATCATCGCCCACGCATGCCGCAAGGGCAAGACGAACCTAGGGAGAGAAGGTGACCCTCTGGCCCAGACAGAGGGAACGGGGCGGCGTCCCCGTGGGTCGCCGCCCCGCTACAGACCGTCTCGCTATCTTATCGACGGAGCTACCGTCCGTGCCTCCGCGCCACGGCCCCAACGGTGGGGATCTCGTCGGGATTCGCGGCGTCAACAGGCGCCTCCTCGATCCGCGCCGGTGCGGGGGCGGGCTCGGGCGCGGTCGCCGTCTCTGCCCCTGGCGCGACCACAACGGGCGTACCCGCAGTGGTGTCGATGATCCGGTCGGCTAGACCCTCGGGAAGCTCCTGGACCCAACCCATGGGCTCGGTGTCCTTGCCGGAGCTCAGACGCTGCTCATCGGTGTTGAGGGTCCCGTCCGCAGCATAGAGGATCCTAGGTGTGATGAAGAACACGAGTTCCTGGGGCCGCCGCTCCACGCTGCGATGCCTGAAGAGCTGACCCAGGATGGGGATCTCGGAAAGCAGCGGAACCTCGCGCAGCGTCTCGATCTCGTCCTCGCTCACCAGACCGCCGATGACGATGGTCTCGCCATTCTGGATGATGAGCTCGGTCCGAGCCTCGCGCTTGCGTATGTTGGGGAACCCGGCAGTGTAGCCCGACACGGAGGACGACTCGGCGCGGAGTTCCAGTCGCACGCGCCCGTCCTCGGTGATCGTCGGCGTGAACTCCAGGATGATACCCACGTCGACCGTCTCCACCGTATACACCGGCTGGCCGCCCATGGAGGTTGGCTGAAGCACCTGGAACCGTAGCTCGTCGCCGATCTGTATCCGGCCCTCAGCGCCGTCTACCGCCCGCAGCGACGGGTTGGCAAGCAGCTTGCTCTTGCCCGACTCCTCGCCGAGGAAGAGGTCAGCGTCGAAGGAGAAGTTCTGGCGCCCGAAGGTACCGAAGCCGATGCCCCCAAAGTCGTCCCCCGTGGCGCCCTCGCCTACGACCGTTGAGTTGAAGTCCCAGCGGATACCCTTCTCCTTCAGGTAGCTGCGGTTCACATCGGCGATGATCGCCTCGATGACCACTTGGTGGGGCGGTACATCGATCTGCTCAAGCAGTGCCATGGCACGGTCGACCGCCCACTCTGGGCCCGTGAGGATGAGGGAGTGGGTGGACTCCTCCTCGGTGACTACGAGGGCTCCTCCCGTAGGGCCTGAGGTCGCCACGGGGCCCACGGGCACCGCCGGTGGTACACCCTCGCCGCTCGGGGGCAGGTTGGTGGAGGGGCCCGCCATGTCCGTGGGTGCGGTGACGGGGGCGGCGGGCGGCTCTGTGCCAGGCACGGTGGCCGGGCCATCGGAGAAGAGGCCGCCGCCGAACTGACTGAACACCCCTTCAGCCGCCGGCGCGGCGGCCGCGCCGGTCGCGACGCCGGGTGCCGGCGTCGAACTCGACTGCATCATCTCATGAGTGAAGATGTCCTCGAGAGCGCTCTTGGCCGTCGCCGTATCGACGTAGCTGAGCACTCGGCGCTTCGTGACGATCTTCTGCCCGCCGATTCCGATAGACTCGGGCACATCCGTCTGGGCAATGATGTCCATCGCCTCGGCTACCACAATGGATGGACCCGTCACCTGGAGCATCGCCCCGCTCGTCGCGAGCCGAAGCGCAGGATGGAGGTCCAGGCCCTCGATCATCTCCGCAAGGTAGCCGGCGTCTTCATACTGGATCGCCACGGTCCGTGTCACGGACTGGGCATCATCGGCGAGGTCCCACTCGGCCAGTTTGGTCATGGCTTGGGCGACGTCTTCCTCAGGTCCCATCACCATGATGGTCTTGGTGTCGGGCACTCGACGCACTCGCACCGGAGTGCCGGCGAAGGCCTGCTCCGCCACCTTGGCCAGACCATCGACGTGGCTGGACTTCGCCACGTACTCCGCGACAGCGTCGGCGCCGCTCACCAGAGAGAAGTCAACGGCCTTGGCGTGGGTGATCGCCGCCTCAACATCGGTGGCCGTGCCCGTGACGATAAGGGTCTGGTCCTCCACACGGGTCGCGACTGCCGGGAACACCTCGTTGACCGCAGCGGAGACAACGTTGACTCCGAGACGGGTCGGTCGGTACGTGTCGCTTACGATTCGGCCGCCCTGCCGCTCCAACTCGCCGAGAAGCTCAAGCGCCGAGTTCACGACGGCCCGCGCGCCCTTGAGGACGATCTGCTGGCTGTTGGGCCGCGGATGGACTGTGAGGCCGCTGGGATAGACCTCAAGCAGGAAGCTGGCCAACTGCTGCGGGTCACCGGAGTTCATCGTGTAAGGCTGAGTGACCTGGCCCTCTGAGATCGGGCCGTCCGGGCTGGTCAGGGTGTCCGCCTGCCGCAGGGTATCGATGGCGGCCTGCACATCCTGGGAGTCTCCGGCCACGACGATGACGCCGGCCTGCTGATAGAGCTGCACCAGCACCCGCGGGTGGAGGGTCTGGAGGAGTTGTTCGTACTTGCCCAGGGAGTCCTGGTCGGTGAACTGCGGGGAGTAGCTCATCACGATGCCGTCGCCACCCGGCAGAGGACCGCCGGTCTGGGGTTTGACAGCGATGATGTAGGTGCTGCCCCGCTTGTACCACACCAGCCCCTTGATGCTGCAGATGATGTCGATGGCTTCCTCGGCCGTCACGTCGGACATGGTCACGGAGACGTCGCCGGTCACACCGTCATCGATGACGATATCGACATCAGCGTAGTGGGCAATGGCGGTCAGAGCCGTTTGCACGGGTGAGGACGGAATGTCAAGGGAGATGGCGCCCTCACGCAGATAGATGGGGATGGTTCCGATGCCGGGGGCCGCGCCCACAGGCAGGGCCGGCGCCGCCGAGCCACCGGCGGAGTCGGGGCGACGAGGTCCAGGGATGGTTTGAAGACCGCCACCCTGGGCAACCACGGTGCCGCCGCTGCCGATGGGCTCCCAGCCCGCCAGGCCCGGGGGAGAGAGAACGGATGCCGACCGCTCCTGCCCTGCCACAATGATAACCGCCTCGCCCTGGCCCAAACTCTCGGCGGACTCACCTGGGGCTGGATCGGTGGGCTCGGTCATGACGACCTGCACCAGATCGTCAACCTCGGGGCTGGCGAGGTCCAAGGGGATCTCTCCAACGGCCGGGTTGAAGGCCGGAACCACGACTTCCAGGTTGCGACCGTCAGCGGACGACACTACTTGGCAGTCGGCGGCGCTCCGGCAGACTACGGTCAGCGTCGCGCCAGACAGCGGGCCGGCGGTAGGCTCCATCGAGAGCGCCCTCACGTTGGCTGCCGTGCCCTGGGGCAGGGAGAGGTCAACGGCCTCGCCCAGCTCGACGGCCGCAAGCACCAGTTCGAAGACCGTGTCGGACGGACGGGAGACCTCGTACTGGATGGGGCCCGTGGACCGCAAGGCGATGTGGGTCTGCCCCGCGTCGTCTACCGAGGTGCCCGCCCCGTTGATGACCGCGAGGGTGGGCGCCGTGACCGGACTGGTCGCGGGCTCCTCCGTCGCAACGGGAGTGTCGACGAGCACGGGCGACGCCGGCTGGGGCTTCACAGGCTCGGTACCCTCCGGCCAGAGGGCGATGCGCAGAGCGCCAGCCTCGGTGTACTCCGCGCTGAACTCCGCCGCCTCGCGGAGATAGATCGCAAGCAGGGTGCCGGGTCCGCCCAGCTTCTGCTGGACATCCAGCACAAGGGCCTTGGCGACGAGGCTGCCCGTCGCGCCCATCACGCTGGGCGCCTCCAGCAGGCCGCCACTGGGAGCCACGCCGGGCAGGGTTACAACTACCCGCCGCGGGCTCTCGCGCTGCTCCACTGTGAACTCGGGCGTGCCGTTCAGGGAAAGGTCAACGAAGACCTGACCCTCTCCCGCGTGCAGCTGCATGGCTGTTGCCACTAGTTCCTCTGCCTGGGCGGAGGATGCGGTCGATACTAGGCTCATAGCACAAGCCATAAGCACCACCGCACTCAGCCTCAGGGCCGCCATCCTCATAGGTCTTGGCATCGCGTAGTTCACTGCCCAGCCCCTCCAATCGAGTGCAGGGTGACCGTCTCGGGACCATGCTCTAGGGTTACGGAGCCGCGATCGATCGAGAGCACCCTTGTGGGTTTGCCTTGTACGGACAACTGCTGCCCCTGCCGCACGTAGTAGGGCTGCGTCCCGTCCGTGAGAATCGCCATCGTCCCGCCGTCGGCTCCTACGATCGTACCCGTCACTTGCAGTGGCTGCTCTCCGCCGCGGGTCGGGCGCTCTAGGTCGCCTCCACCCATTCCCGGTGTAGCGAAGCGCGCGAAAACCTGTGAGGCTCGATCTGGTTCTGGGGCAATTGCCTCCGGAGCGGGGACGAGGTCCCCGTCACCGACCGGAGGAGGAGTGAAGGGGGGCATGGCGTCGCTGGGCGCGGGAAGTTCCGGAAGCACGCTCTCGGCTCCCGAGGGACGCTCCGGCGCTGGAGCAATGCGCTTGGGCTCCCCCTCAGGTTGCTGAGCCTCGGGCGTCTCTTCGGGATCGGGCTGTTCGACGGGCGGGGCTTCGTCCACCGGTCCTCGCTGTCCCGGATCGACGACTCTGTTGCCGGCCGAGCGCGGCACGCCTGGACGCTCCAGTCCTCCAGGGTCCTTCGGCCGGAAGGGGCTCTCGCCGACGATCTGCATCTCGGCAGGTTGGAGGCCGCGGGCAGGCAGGCCGTTCGCGTCGACCGCCTCCGACTCCGCCTGGGCCGCCGCACCCGCGCCCTCAGCCAAGGCGACTCGCGGCGCCGACTTGGGTCGGCTGGAAAGGAAGAACCACGCGCCGATGACGACGAAGGCCACGACCAGGGCGCCCAAGATGATGTACTGAGTCGTCGTGGACTTCGCTCCGCCTGCTTCCGACTGCTGGGCCATAGGCCTCTCGCCTCCCGATGCCTGCTCGGACCGGCGCGCCGATGCCGCCGCCATCGCAGGGTCTGTCCGTCTGTTGGTGTCTAGCTGGGCCGTGGCCGTTGGAGCGGGCACAACGGTTGGGGCGGCCCCGTTCAAGGGAGCTGCCTGGATCATGGGCTTGAAGGGGAAGTAGCGACACTCCAGCGTCGCTTCGATGATGGGGTCGTCGATCCCCGGTGCGACCAACTCGGGGCCCACCTCGATGCTGCGCATCGTGAGGTTGCTGACCACAATGAGCTCGGGGAAGTACCAGTAGGGGCTGCCAGCGCGGCCAGTCGGCACCTGGAAGCCTGACAGCCCAACGACGAAGAGCTGGATGTTCTCCATTCGCCCGCGGATCCGCAGGTCTACCTTGCTGATCCGGGCAACCTGCTCAATGTTTCTTAGCCGCCCGAGGTACTCCTCATCCCGCTTGTACTTCTCTTCCTTGGCCGGGTCTACGGTGGCGAGCTTCCCGTCCTCGGTGGGGGCCGGTCGGGTCTCCGTCGGCCGTCGAGTGTATTCCCCGAGTTTCCAGAAGTCGAAGGTGCAGCCCGTGTACTCTGCGAGTCGCTGGAGGTCGCGGTAGAGGGTCGGCTCATACTCGTCCGCGTAGACGTAGTTGAAGCCGTCTTGGGGCATGGGAGCGCCCTTCTCCAGGACGAGGTTGTAACGCGTTAGCTCCTGGGTCGAGGCGGCCTGCTTGCCCTCCCATATGGACCGCTCGCTGATGAGGGTTTCCATGTCCTTGAGCTTGGTGACAGCCTCGTCCCGCGTCTTCACGAGCTCGGCCTGCTGCCGCTTCTGTACCGCCCGCAACCCAAACACCAGCGTGCCGCTAACGAGGGCGACGACGAGGAAAAGGACGATTGCGAGCGTCTTCGCGACCTTGATCGACTGGTCCATTACTGGAAGTTCACCCCAATCGGCTCTCGCATGGTCGCCTCGATGGTGAAGACGATCGTCTGGGTCCCTGAGCCCTCATCGGCCCGCGTCTGGGCGGAAGGCATAGTGATCTGTTTGGGATCGAAGGAGTACTCCAGGCCTGTCAGGGTCCGTTCGAAATCGCTGACTTCTTCCTGGGTGCTGCCGGCGCCCTGCAGGATGCATCGGTGGCGGTAGCTCGCGGCCTCGAACTGAGTCTGAAGCTGCTCCAGCCAGACGCCACTCCGTTGCGGAACGGCCTCGTTGAGATCGTAGAGCAGACCGCCCCATGCGTACGCCGTCTCCTGGACCTCGTCGGCGAGTTCCACGATGGGCCCCAGCTGCTCGGCCCGCTGCTTGATCCGCCCTACCTCGTCGGCCTCGGCTTGTTTCGCGGCGATCGTCTCTTCCGTCCGGCGGATCTCATGCTTCAACCCACTCAGCGAGAGGGCGGCAGCAATGATCCATACCGCCGCAACCACGAGACAGAGGAAGGACGCGATGCCAGAGACCATCCACCAGGTGCGCTTCTGCGCCGCTATCTCTAGCCGCTGGCGGGCGAGGTTGACCTTGAGCATCGATGACCACTCTTTCCCTTACGGCGCCTAGCTAGCGCGCTGACGGTGCTCCAACACGACGCCGAAGATGGAGGTGTCAGTAGCGAACTGGTACTGCCCCAGATGCGGAGTCAGAGCCAACCCCACCGCAACGGAGCACGATGGGGCACAGAGTTCGGTGTATCGTGGGTCGAACTCAGTTGTATCAACGGCGAGATGCTCGAAGACGTTGACCAGAGTCGCTGGTACGCCCAACGCGCGACTCAGGTAGGAGTCCACGTTCGGCAGCATGCTGCCACCACCAGTGAGGAGCACTTCATCAATCGACGTCTGCTCGGCGCTGTCCTGATAGTGGGTCTGGTAGTAGTTGATGGATAGCCGGAGCTCGCGCGTGAAGTCATCCATCGCGCGCATCATCACCGCAGAGACTTCGCGCTCCTCAGGCGAGAGGCTCGGCAGATCCCGCTCGATCACGGCTACGCCGTTGTACTCTTTGCGACGCTCCGCGTCGCCGGGCGGGAGGTTCAGGCCCTGGGACACCGCCCGGGTGAAGGTCGCGCCCGCCACGGGCAGATGGCGGGAGAGCACGTAGGAGCCACGGCGCACGATGGTGATGTCGCTATAGGAGTCGCCCAGCCGGACGATGGCGACGGTCTTGGTGAAGAGATCGGTACGGTGGCTCGTGTAGATGAGGCTCCGGAGGAGCGCGAAGGACTCCATGTCGACATCTACACACCGGAGTCGCGCAGCCTCGATGGCCTGGATGCGAGAGTTGACCGCCGACTTGGGCGCCGCCGCAACGACGACATCCTGGACGGTCCCCTCCTCAGTGATACGCTCGCCGAGGACCTGAGGCTCGACCACGCAGTTCTGAATGGGTGGCGGCATCCATCGCTCTGCCTCCCCAACCACGCTTTGGCGTAGCCGGGCTATCGGCATGCGAGGAAAGGCCTGAGCGCGCGCATTGACTCGGGGCCCCCCTACTGAGGTGACAACCTGGCTGCCTGGTCGCACGCCCGTAGCCGCCATGAGCTCCTTGATGCACTCCGCAACCTCGAGCGGGTCGAGAACCTCTCCGTCTCTCACTGTGCCCGGAGTGGTGCGGGTCGATGCAAGGAGTGTCAGCTTCAGCGGCCTTTGGGCGGCGAACTGGGCCATCTTGATCGAGTACGACCCTATGTCCAGCGCAACGACGGGAACTGGCATACGCCCCCAATCCTTTCCACGCAGTCCCGCAATCGAGGCGGAACGCGGGTACACAACGCCGTACTAGTCAGGATACGCCTCGCGAGAGTCCGATGTTCGCCGCGATCACAACTCCGCGCATCGGGTCCGCCCCCTCGCGTTGGTGTCTCTGACTCGACCATGGGGCGTAAGTTGCGCCTGAACCACCACCGAATGGCTGTCTTCGCGCCCCACAGACCACCGCTGGACCAATGCCCTCACACGCCCACAAACCGCGCCCTGCTCCGAGCGGCCTGATGGATCGCCTCTGCGGAGCCCTAACACGTGCTGCTACGCGCGACACTCCCCCACGGTTCACCTCGGTCGCGCATTTCGCCGGCGCGTTGGGCCTTCCCTCGCGGGCAACTCACCAAGGGACCGGGCCGCATATCGTCGAATCCATCGCCGAACTGTATCTGGAACCCAGCGGAGGCGATTCTCACCATGGGCTACCTAGCCGGAATCGACATCGGCACCAGCGGCACCAAGACGCTCATCATAACGGACGCAGGCGAAGTCGTCTCTAGTGCGACAGTGGAATACCCCCTGCACACCCCTCGGCCTGGTTGGGCCGAACAGGATCCCCAGGATTGGTGGAAGGGATCATCCGAATCGCTGCTTCTGGCGCTCCGCAAAGCGAACCTCCGGGGCACGGAGATTCAGGGCATCGGACTCTCGGGGCAGATGCACGGGAGCGTCTTCCTCGACGCGAACGGAGAGGTGATTCGGCCCGCCCTGCTCTGGTGCGACCAGCGCACCGGGCCCCAGTGCGACTGGATCCACGAGGCGGCTGGGGAGGACCTCGTCGTCGCGGAGACCTGCAACCGTGTTCTGACGGGTTTCACGGCGCCGAAGATCATCTGGCTTCGCCAGCACGAGCCGGAGAACTACCGGCGTATGGCTAAGTGCCTGCTGCCGAAGGACTACATCCGCTACCGCCTTACGGGCGAGTTCCATTCGGAGGTCTCCGACGCGTCCGGCACGGCCCTGTTCAACGTCAGAGAGCGGCGTTGGTCTACGGCGATCCTCGACAAGACCGGCATTGACCCATCGGTCCTCCCCGAGGTGCACGAGTCCGTGGTGCCGAGCGCCCGGGTATCCCCCGAGGCCGCAGCGTTGCTCGGCCTGCGCCCCGGTACTCCCGTGGTCGGCGGCGGGGGAGACCAAGCCGCTGGGGGCGTTGGTAACGGCATCGTCTCACCCGGCATTGTAAGCTCGACGCTGGGCACCTCTGGGGTGCTTTTCGCTTTTCTAGACGAACCTTTAGTGGATCCCCAGGTGCGGACGCACACCTTCTGCCACGCCGTTCCCGGGAAGTGGCACGTGATGGGCGTGATGCTCTCGGCCGGCGGCTCCTTCCGGTGGGTACGCGACACGCTGTGCGGCCCCGAGCGGGACGTGGCGGCCAACCTTGGTCAGGATCCCTACGAGGTCATGTGCGCCGAGGCGGCGACAGCCCCTGCGGGATGTGAGGGGCTCGTCTTCCTCCCGTATCTGACCGGCGAACGGGTCCCCTACCCCGACCCGGCAGCCAAGGGTGTGTTCTACGGCCTCCATCTCCGCCACCAACGAGCTCACCTCATCCGCGCGGTGATGGAGGGCGTCGCCTTCGGAATGAGGGACAGCTTCGACATCCTGGAGGCTATGGGCGTGCCCATGACGCAGGTGCGCGCCTCAGGCGGCGGCGCCCGGAGTTCACTGTGGCGGCAGATCCAGGCGGATGTGACCGGTCGGGCCCATTCGACGATCAACGTGGAGGAGGGGCCCGCCCTCGGCGTCGCGCTCCTCGCCGGCGTCGGCACCGGGGCATGGGGAACGGTCGAGGAGGCCTGCGGCGCGGCCATCGAGGTGGTCGGCCGGACCGACCCCGTTCCCGAGAGCGTGGCGCTGTATGATAGCTGTCACGCCATCTACCGCGGCCTCTATGCGGATCTGGCCGCCCGGTTCAGGGAGACTGCCGCGCTCTTCGAGTGACCAGCCTACACCTGGCAGCGGCCCAGGCGCGACGTCAGCGCCTCGGCCGCCGCCAACACAGCCTCGGGCCCAGGGCTGCCCGCATGAGTGAGCCGCGATAGGACCAGTTCGGGGGACTGCCAAGCCCGCACGTCATCCGAGGACACGTCGATAGGGAGCTCGGCCTCAGCGAGGGCCTGCATGAGGGCCTCGGAGCTCACCCGATCGGCAGAACCAGCCGCGACGCTCAGCGCGACTGCCCGCTCGACGACCGTCTTAGCCACGCGGAAGGCGAGGCCGCGCTCCTGGCATAGCGCCTCGGTAAGTGGTGTGGCTCCGATGAAGCCTCGGTCAGCCAGCGCCGCCATGCGGTCCGCATCCACCGTCATAGTCTGCAGCACAGAGGCGAGGATGCCAAAGCAGGGCAACCCCTCTCGGACCGCGTCCATCACTATGTACTTGCTCCACTGCTGCTCTCGGTTGTAGCCGAAGAGGCTCCGGCCCGCCAGTGCACGCAGTCCAGCGCTGCATCCAACGACTGAGGCCGCACGCGCCTTGATCACCTCCAGGGAGTCGGGGTTTCGCTTCTGTGGCATGATCGAGGAGCCGGTGCTAAAGCCATCGGCGATGGTAATGCAGCGGAACTCGGTGGTGCTGAGGAGGATCAGAGACCCCGCCAGGCTCGCCGCGTGCTGGACACCCAGTTCCAGAGCGCTCACCAGCTCGGCCTCGGCCTCTCCCCGAGTCTGGACGGGATCGAGGGAGACCTCCTCGATGGCGGGGAAGCCAAGTAGCTCCGCAACACATTCGCGGTCGATGGCGAAAGTCGTCCCGTAGCCGGTCACCGCTCCGAGCGGGCACCGGTTGAAGCGTCCCAGCCAGTCCGCCATCCGTTCAACGGTTCGCACGAGGCCCCCGACGAAACCCAGGAGCACGTGCCCGAGACTCGTGACGGTAGCATGCTGGTGGTGGGTGAAGCCAGGCATAATGTCCGCCCGGTGCTCGCGACCCAGGGCGATGAGCACCTCGGCCAGCCCCCTCGCCTCGGCGGCAATCGCTCTGGCGACATCGCGCTCCCAGAGGCGCATATCGAGGAGAACCTGGTCATTGCGGCTTCGAGCGGTGTGAAGGTAGGCCGCATGCTCGTCCCCGATGCGGCGGGCCAGCTCACGCTCCACGTTCGTGTGGACGTCCTCCAGGGCCGGATCGAGGCGGAACTCCCCCGCGTCGTGAGCCGCGCGTATGGCCGCCAGCCCATCCAGAATCCGCCGGCCGGACTCCGCCGGGATGATGCCGCACTCCATCAGCATGGTGGCGTGGGCCGTGCTGCCGTCAAGGTCGTAGGGGACGAGCGCCTCGTCACAGGGCCTGATGGCAGCCACGTCGCGGCCGGCCATGAAGGCCAGCACTTCTTCAGTGGGCGCACTGGCGAAACGCCCTCCCCACAGCCTCTTCCCATGATCGGACATGGTCACTTCCTCCTGGAACGCAGATCGGAGTGCCAGCAGCACGCATGTTGGGCTGGGACGAACAGTGCCGTCAAGACCGTCCCTGAACCGTGAATGAGGCCGAGTCTCTGAGGGTCAGGGCCTGAGGATGGTGATGCGCCGCGTGTCCCATGCGGAGCCTAAGGTCGCCTCCGCCGGCGGCCCGTCTCTAGTGTGGATGACGAAGTCGTCGATATCGAGGACGCCCTCGGCGCGGCCTGGCCCGTCTCGCAGGAGTACCGCAGCATGGTCCCCCCACAGGATGATGTCCCCGGCTCGTATCCCCTCCTCGGACCACGTCAGAGCCTGCCCGTTCGCCTCGTATACCTGCGGACCCGTAGGGTCGAGATCGCGGTAGAGAGTCGTGGCGACCTCAGCGAGGCCGTGGGTTGTGGAGTACGTGACGTCGTACCCGACTTTGCGGAGCGCTCCATAGATGAGATCGGCGCCGTCGACTCCCTGGAATAGCTCGGTCTGGTGGCGGGAGGTGTTCCGGTCCCCCCGGTCCGAGGCGCTGGCGAACACGTAGGGCACGTTTCCCCACGCGAACAGCCAGCCCAAGAAGCTATCGTCGCGCCGCAGTGATAGCCGCGGGACCTCAGGGGCGATCCCTCCGACCATCATCTGCTCCATGCCAACCGACTCTAGCGACTTGGAGATGGTACCCTCGGGGTCGGCGAGGCTTACGCTCACCTTGTACCTCATCGTCCCGTAGCCCGGGAGGGAGGGCTCGTGGATGGCAGGGGTCACGTCAGCCGGCACGGACCACTGGTTCGCCCATTCGTTGATGGGCGTCTCCTCATACTCGATCGTCGCCATGAAGAAGCTGCCGCCGGAGCGGTTGCTGAGGGCGGTCTTCGTGGGCTCGATCTTGAACCATCGGATGTTGAGGGGCCCGAACTCCGCCTCAGGCCAGGGGAGGAGCATCCCGTCCGGAATGACGGTCTCGCCCCAGACGGCGCTCGGAGCGCCGCTGTAGTAGATGTTGCCGCCTTCGCCGCCGCGCCGGCACTGAAGTAGCACGTGGAGTGTGGCGCCGGGGTCGGCCCTCGTCTCGACGCCACGGCCCCGAGCCGGCCCCCCGGTATGCCGGTCCTCGATCACGACCCGGACAGAGTTCATCAGCGGGGCTCGCGCGAACTGCTCCGCGGTTCCATAGACCGTGGCCGGCTCGGGAACGGGCTCGGGAGCGACGCTCTCCGGCTCAGTGGCAGCCGTCTGCGAGGCTTCTCGGCGAGCGTCCATCCACCGGCGGCACGATCTCAGGGACCCCGAGCAGCACAGGATGATCAGGATGAGCAATAGGCAACCGATGAAGAGCGCCGGGGCCCTGCGCGTGGTCGTCGGATACTGGCGCGGCGGCGTCCGACGCCCGTACTGCGGTCCCGCCGAGCGCCGCACGGCGTACCCTGCCGATCGTCGACTCGGTCTCACCGCGCACCCCCTCGAGCCATCCCCCCAGCTCCCGATGGAAGCCCCTAGTCCGCATATGAATGCAAAGAGTCGAGGTGGAATACCTCCACGAGCCAGTTGACGAGCAGATAGGTCACGATCATGGCCAACAGGCCCGAGAAAGCCAAGGCGGACGCCTGAAGCCCCCGCCACCCCGACCGAAGCCGAGCATGTAGGTAGGCCACGTAGATCAGCCACGTGACCGCTGACCACATCTCCTTGGGGTCAAAGCCCCAAGCTCTGCCCCACGCGTAGTTCGCCCAGATGGCGCCTGTCACGATGAGGGCGGTAAGCCAGGGGAAGCCGAAGGCGATAATCCGGTACGTCCACTCCTCGAAGCGGTCCGCCACCGATGGGAGGGCTTCGCCGCCGTCCTCTGCCGGGAGCCTGGGCTCCGTGTATCGGCCCCCAGCAAGGTACATGACCGTGGCCATGGCGGCGGTGACGCCGGACATGAACAGTGGACCATAACTGAGCACGGCGGTGGCCACGTGGATCTGGAGCCATGCACTCTTCAGTGCCGGCACGAGTTCCTGCTCGGGAGGACTGTGCTTGCTGTAACCGTAGGCCCATAGCGCCGCAACCACCGCGAGCACAAAGGGGCCTGCCGACCGGAGCTCCTTGGCCCGGGGGAGGACCACCAGCAGCGTCCCCGCCGCGCCCATCTGCACCAGAACGGTGATCTCGAACATGGTCGTCAGCGGCAAGCGAGGGGTCGCCGGCTGGAGACCACGGGCCACCAGGGATGTTACCAGCGCAAGAAGACCAACCAGAATGAACCCCCAGCCCACCCAGAAGGTCCTCGCACTGCGCCCAGCCAGGAGGAGGTGGGCCAGCAACACTACGCCGCCGAGCACGAAGGCGGGCAGCGCGAGCATGTACATCCGCATCTCGAGAAACTCAAGCTGCTGAGTGCCCAATCGGGCACCTCCCTGTCGATCTCTGGATTCGGCGAGCGCCTAGGTTGCCCTGCGTCGGCTGCCCCCCAAGGGCTCGACGCCGCGCAGCGCCTTGACCGCCCCCGCAACGATCTCGCTGACATCGTCGCCTCGATAGGAGCGCGGGATGCCGAAGAGAACCTCCACCTCGCCGGCCTGCGAGATGATCTTGGCGCGAATCTCCCGCATGGGCACCCAGAAGGCTAGTATCAAGCCCACGCCGGAGATCGCGAACCCCACTATCAGCAACCAGACGCCCGGCTGCCGCCGGACTTCGAGCACCGTGTCGTAGATCGTCTCGTCGAAGGCAAACCGGCCGGCGCCTACGGACATGGCTTGCCCCTCCTGGACCCAGCCCAGCTGCTGGCCAAGGACCTGTCCCGCCTCGTCGATCGAGATCTCCTCGAGCCGCACCGCTGGGCTCGGGGCCATGTGCTGGCCGGCCGTGAGCGGCATCCCCTTCTCGAAGCGTTGAGCGAAGGCGGTGACACCAACCAACCGGCCGGGCATCTGAGCCATGGCGGGCGTTTCGTCGTTCCCATCGCTGGTTCCGCGTTCCTCAATGAGTAGAGGAACCAGCGTCGGCTGATAGGAGACACCCCGCTCCCGGTCCAGTCGAAGCGAGATGTCATGGCTCTCTCGCGCGCCTTTAGCCGTGGTAACCGTGACCCGCAGAGCACGGATGTCACAGGACTGCTGGTAGAAGTCGTGCCCTTGGACGTGAGCAGGTTGGTTGACTCTGATGGCCGCTCGGTCCGTGGCACGCAGCCCGACGAGGGATCCGCCGATGTGCGGCGCCACCCCACCCTTGTCGCGTTTGGCCTCGACCGCCAGGGTGAAGGGCCAGTCGGAGCCCTCGCGAGGCTCGGTCTGTGGGATCGTCTCAACGATTCGCTCGGCCTCCGCTAAGGCGACTTCCTCGTAGAAAGTCACCTTGCTGATGTACTCCGACACCTTGTAGTAGGTCTTGATGTCGGCGTGGGCGGGCTCGGAGAGGGTCTCCTCGCTGTAGACGATCTCGAAGTCATCGCATCCCACCCAGATCCCTGAATGGCGCTCGTGAGTGAACTCGCCCTCGCGGATCTGGATCACCTGGCGGTAGCTACCCAGGGAGGGGCTGACGCCCCAGATGGTCGCGGCGATGATCACGACCAGGCTGACGTGGACAATGGGCGCGCCGAGGAGCTTGCTCATGCCCTTCCTGGCTAGCAGGCTGACGCCGCCGTCCTCCGAATCCTCCACCAGAACCGAGTACCGAGCGCGGGAGAAGTGACTCGTGAGCGCCGCCGCCGCTCCCTCCGTCGTTCCTTTGAACCGAACGCGCTTGTAGCCGCGCAAGGCCTGTACGACCTTCGTCGCGACGCCGACGCGCGGGCTTCGGATCCGCTTGAGGACACCGTCGAACCGGTCGACCGTGCACACCACCGCGCTCAGCAGAATGATGCCGAGGAGGCTGCGGTACCATAGCGAGTGCCAGACCTTCTCGGTCGCCTGCGCAGGCGGAGTCATGGCTCCGTAGACAGACGCGGCGGCGATGAGAAGCAGTGCGCCGACGGCGAACTTGATGGACCCGAGAAGGCCCCAGATTCGCGTCGCCAGGCTGCGCTCGTCGGAAGGGGTGTCTACATGCTTGTCGCCCATTCGCTCCCCTTCAGAAAGCGAGAGCGGCGCCCGATGGGGGACGCCGTCGCATTGTTGGGTCGTCTTTGCGCTTCCTGGATGGTAGACTTCGCGGTGAACACTGGCAATCCTTGCTCGCGGCGACCTCCCCGACGGAGCCCGTGGAAACGGACGAAACCCATCCGTCGTTCAGTACTCTAAACGAGCGGAGCGCTGAGTCGGTGCTACAGCGGGCAGGATAGCGGCGTGTCGGCCAGTAGATCATGTTGAGCGGAGCGGGACCGAGGGGTCTCTCCGGCCCTAGGAGGTTGTACCCAGTGCTGTGTAGAGAGTGTGGCGTCGATATCGCTGAGGGCGTGCGCTTCTGCCCCAACTGCGGCGAGGCGGTTGCCGTTCCGGCAGCGCCCGCGGCCGAGGAGTCGGCTCGCGCCGCCACTCCCGAGGATGTAGACGAACTGGTGCGTCGGGCCGTGCAGGCGGATCTGCGCGGCAATCCCGATGCGGCCGTAGTGCTGGCCGAGGATGCTGTCAGCGCCGATCCGGCCAACGCTCGCGCCCGGTCCCTTCTTGCCGGCCTCTACGAGCGTCTAGGCCGAACGGATGAGGCGGTAACGCAGTACGAGGCCGCCCTCTCCCTGGACCCCGGTAACCAGCTCGACCGGCTGAGGCTCAAGCGGCTCGCTCCGGAGCGCGCGGCGGCACTGGCCGTGCCCCGCGCTCCGGCTGCTGGGGCGAGCCCCTCCGAGGCCGACGCAGTGTCAGCGGATGGCGCTGGCGTCCCAGAGGCGGAGGGTACGGAGGAGGCGCTGGATCCGCGCAAACGGGTCCGGCTTCTCGTGGCCGCGGCCGTGGTGAGCTGCGCCGTAGTGGTTGGCATCGGGCTCCTCGGCTGGAAGTTCATCCTGAAGCCGCGGATCGCGCCGCCCGAAACCCAGTTGGCCTCGGCGGAGCACGGCCCGGATGTGCTCATGGCTAGGGCCCGGGGCGCGAAGCTCCAGGGTGACTACGAGCGAGCGCGTCAGCTCGCCTACCAGGTGCTCGCTGAGAACCCGAGCAACCCGCAGGCGCTCGCCTTCCTTGGCGATCTCTCCGCGACGACCGAATCTGCAGGCGCAGCGCTCGGGACGGGTCTGGCCGACGCCGTGTTCCCTGGTGAGGGCTCCATGACGGCTTCAGGGGCCGCCCTCGGCCTGCAGGCAGGACTCGAGGCGGGGGCCGGGCTCCCCCTGGCGCCCATTCTGGCAGAGCTCCCGCCGGCCACGGGTATGCCGCCTTCCATCGTCAGCTACGGGCCCCAGGGCGGAATGGTGACGAGTATCAATCCGAGCCAGCCGCAAGCAGTCGGAACCCTCTCAGGGCTGCCGACCGTTGACAGCGGCTTCGGCGCGGGAGGCGGCCTGCCGGCAGTAGCGCCGCTGGATAACATGGGCGCACTGATGGGCAACGTGTCCGGCGGCATGGGCAATGCGGGCGTCACGCCGTTGCTGCCCTCGGGCCCGTCGCGCAATCCGGGAGGCACCATGAGGCCGGGCGCCTTCGGTTCCCAGCCTCAGCAGAACGTAACATCGACCGTCTTCCCGCAGCAGCCGATGAACCAGAGCCCCGCCGTATCAGGCTATCCGGCCCAGCCTGGGCCGAGCTCCGTCCGACCGGGATCAACGGCGACGGTGTCGGGGCAGCCCCAGGGCAGCGTGCGGGTCGCTCAGCCTCAGGGCGGCAGCGGCCTCTCGGTGAACCCGAGCGGAGGTACGGTACGCCAAGGCGCATCAAGCGTGGGAGCGGCTACGGGCGGCATCGAGGATCAGGCCTGGCGATTGCAGAGCGAGGGCACTCGCCTTGCTCAGTCCGGTGACAGGGCAGGAGCGATCCGGGCGCTCCAGGCGGCCAATGACCGGTGGGCAGAGAGCACTGCTCCCACCGCTGCCGCGGCCAGGGAGAGCATCAGTCGGCAACTCCAACTCCTTCAGGAGGAGTAGCTCGTGCCAGCATGCAGCCGCACAACGGAGGTATCGTCTATGGCCATCCACCGGTTACCAGGGGCGATGAAGACGTACTGGCTTGCCCTCGCCCTCATGGTGATGGCGAGCGGTACCGCCGCGAACGCTGAGTTGCGCTTCCTTGCATTCCCTCTGGTGAATGATCAGGAGGCGGGCGTGACCGCCGAGGATACCTTCGCGCGGCAACAGGTGTTCCTGGTCGTTCTGCAGCACTTCGCGGCCATCACTGACTATGACCCAGAGGAGATCTGGGTCCGACAGGCGTTCATGTCGGGGCTGCTGACCACCGAGGACCTACACTACTCGCGGATGAGCGCGCCGCTTGCGCTGAAGTTCCTTCAGGCCCTCTCGTACGACCCCGCGACCCGCCACGATGCCGCATTCTGGGGCACCCACACGCGGAATGCGGACGACGAGGACGCCCTCACACTGACCGTCGTCGACCTGCAGACAAGCAAGATGCATTCGGACACCATCACGGACACGGACGGGATGCTCAACGAGTTGGCCTCCGTGTTCCTCATCGAGACCGTCGAGCAGATGCGAGAGGGAGAGTCCGTCGGGAGCGACGCGGGCACTGAGGCGCCTCCGGTCATCGACCCGGGCTCTCCGCCTACCGATCCAGGCGCGGGGGCGGTGGATCCACCCGCTGGCCCTCCCGGCGATCCGCCCGTCGGCGATCCGGGAGAGGAGCCCCCGGCAGTTGGGCCGGAGGGGGGTAGCGCGCCCCCGAGCCTAGAGTCGGGCTCGCCCGCGGAACGGGCCGCCGCTCGGGAGGGGTGGGCGCTTATCGCCCAGGCGCAGGATCTCTCCTCCATCAACCAGTATGAGCAGGCCCTCGAGGTGCTGCGCCCCTTCGAGTCGCTAGGTGTCACCGATCCCCAGGTGCTCTTCCGCTTCTACAGCGACCGAGGGCAGTACTGGCTCAAAGTCGATGACCAGATCGCCGCTCGGGCGGACCTGGAGAGGGCCATGGAGTACGCCGGGCCCGACGCTCAGGAGACTATCAGCCACCAGATCGCCCAGCTTGAGCGCACCCAGATCTACAGCGAAACCCTCGATGGCGGCAAGTGGGACGTCTACCCGACGGCCGCGATCGAGGAGCATCTCATGCGCTCGAACCCGCGGGCAACGGACGCGCGGTGGGCCCTCGTGAAGCGCTATATGGGCCTGCAGCCGCGGCCCGACTGGCGGGCGGCCCTGAAGCACCTTGAGGCTCTCTCCTTGTACCTCCCTAACCATCCCCAGGTCATGCGCGAGATGGCCCGCTGCTACATCGGGTTGGACAGTCCCGAGGAGGCCGTGCGGCGGCTCGAACAGTGGCGCTCCGTCATGCCCCACAGCTTCGACATGTCCGCGAGCCTGCTCCTCGCCGACGCCCTGGTGGCCTCGCGGCGAGCGGATGAGGCCGTCGGCATCTTCTGGGATGCCATCCAGGGGCTCGAGCGCATGCCGAGGTTGACGGACGAGCAGTACGCCAGCCTGTTTCGCGCGTCCGAGGCCTATCTGGCGACCCATATGCCGTCGCTCGCCGATGCGGTGCAGAAGTCATTAGAGCTGTTCAGCAAGGGGGAGTCCGGTCTGGGAGTCACGCGCGAGGAGCTCCGCACTCGTGTGACCGACGCCCGTCCCCTGATCAACCGGCTCTTTGAGGTGCTGGACGCCATCCGGCCTGCGGAGCCCTATGTGGGGTGGCGGCCGAGGATCCTCTCCGGGCTGCTCCTGCTCCAGCAGGCAATGGCGGAGACCGTCTACGCCCTCGACGCCAGCGACCGTGCGGCAGGCGCCCGGGCATTCGAGGCGTGGGGCCTCGCCATGGATGAGTTCGAGGCGGCCGTCGAGGCAGCCAGATCCGCCACGGATGCCAGACGCGCAGGCGAGACGCCGGCGGAGTCCACCTCGCCGGGCGCCGTGATCGGCCTTTGACGGGCGGGACTACCGAAGCCCCTGAGAGGCGGGAGACTGCTATGGGATCGGCCCGCCGACTCGCCGCTGCGGCGGCCGTCGCGACGTTGGCTCTCCTTACTCCCTGGGCGGCCACTGCCCAGGGAGATTCGCCTGACGCCGCGGTGGTGGGGCGCTGGATCGGCTCCTACGGCCTGGAGAGCCCCGAGGATGTCCCCGTGTTCCGGGACGCCGGGTTCAACCTGGCGATACTCGAGGTGCCCCTCTCCTTCGGTACCCGCGATGAAGACGATGACGAGCTCCTAGCCCTCCTCGATGCCTGCTTCCAAGCCGGCGTCGGCTGCTACGTTGGCTTGCGGATCTCGGGTGTGCCGGGCGAAGGCCCCATGGACATGTGCCCCTACGACCACGCCTTCCGCGAAGAACTGGGTACGGCCATCTGGCGTCTGACGCGGGCCGTCGCCGCTCACCCGAACGTGTTGGGATGGGTCACCCCGAGCCAGACCAGCGACCTCGTGAGCACCCGCTCCGTTGACTTCAGCCGGTTCCTTATGGAGCAGTACGGTGAGCCTCGGGCTCTGAGCGAGGCCTGGGGTAGCGCCTACCGCGACTGGCCGCTGGCAACCGAGCAGGCGGCTTGGGATTCCTCGGCGAGCTCCGAGTTGGGGCTCAACCGGCCTGTGATGGATGTTGCTGCTTTCCGGTGGAGGGCGCACACGGATCTCTTGTGCCTGTTCCGCGATACCTTCGCCGCCTATGACCCCGCCGCCTTGCCCCTGATGGCGGGCCAAGAGAGCACCTACTGGGCCCTGGCGAACGTGCCGGCTGGCTACACCGGGGCCATTACCGGGATCTTCCCCCGTTGGGGAGAGCCCCCGGACCTCACCCAGAACGCTGTAGCTGTCGACGTCGCGCGAGCCGGCGGGCTACGGCGCGCCTTCTTCGGCATCGATCTGAACGCCACAGTCACGCCGAGCCAGCTTCGGCGCTACCTCTCCGCGGCCTGGGTCCGTGGCGCATGGGGCGTTGTCCTCAGTGACTGGCATGGCGTCGCCGGCAGTGAGGATATGAGGCAGGCCGTGCAGGATGGCTGGGTCGACGCCACCCGGCTGTGGAGCTATGAGCCTCGCCCCACGACAGCGCTGCTTTACGAGCCCATCCATGGTGGGCCGCTCTCCCCGTCTGGCACGCCCCTCTACGGCCTGCTCGACCTGCCCGGCTGGCCCTCGGAGCCCATGGCGGCCCTCCAGACCTATGCGTACGGCCATCGTTGGGGAGGTATGGATGTTCTGCCGGCTCATCTGGCGACGCCCGCCGTGCTCTCTAGATACCGCACGGTCCTCGCCCCGCAGTTGTACGACGCGCGCGAGGACCTCGTGGGCATGCTGTGGGACTGGGTGCGCGCCGGCGGCGTCCTGTACTGCGATGTGGGGATCGGTTCCCTCCAGACGGGTAGTTTCCAGGCCCTAACCGAGCCGCTCATCACGCTGTTGGGGGTGCTTCGGATCGGGCAGCTCGCGCCGGGTGAGTTCGACGGTCAGGTGTACATGGAGAGCCCTAGCTTACCCTCCCTGAGAGAGGGCATGAGCACCACCGGCATGCCCTTCCGTGGGCTGGTGGGGGATGCCCGGGTGACGGCCGGGGCCAAGCCGACTCTCGTCTTCCGCTCCCGACGCGACCGCAACCGCAACAATCAGCTCATGTACGCCGGCATCATGGTGAACGACCTGGGCTCTGGCGCGGTGGTCTTCTCGACCACCCCATGCCTGGATGACTGGCGGCCTGATGACCCCACCGGACGCATGTTCTGGGGCGATCTTCTAAGCCGTGGCGCCCGCATCGAGAAGGCGACGCCCGGCCCCATTGTGGGCGGACCGCTGGATGCGCGCTCGGGCCAGGGCATGGCGGTCGTCGCCAACTACGCTCCTGGCGCCGAGCCCGTGCATCTGGTGCTGCGCAATGCGGTTGGCGCCGTGCTTACGGATTGCCTCGTGCACACGGGACAGGACGTGCCGGAGACCGAGGTGCTGAGCCAGGTCGCTGGTGGCGGGCTGTTGGCGGCTCGCGACCTGCCCCTCCAAGTCGTCAATCCCGAGGCTCTCGTGGCTGTGCATGAGTACGGGCCGAGGGGCCTGTCGCTCACGATCGGTCCGCCTGACGCCGCCCATGGGTACGTGGTGGGGCGCGGGGCCTGGATCGAAGGCGGCACCCCGGTGCGGTACGCGATGCTCCTCCGCTCGGGCGAGCTGCCCATCCTGCCGAACGAGGAGTTCGACCTGATCGTGACCGTCCCCGGCGGCGCGGTCACAACGCGGCGCGTCGTCGCCGATGGCTCGGGCGCGGTCAGCATCCTCGTCGACACCACCCCCGCCGTCGAGGTCACACTGCGCCCCAGAGCCCTCCAGGAGGTCGGTTTCCCGTGAATCGTGCCCCTCTCATAGCCTGCGCCCTGGCGTCTCTCACTCTCGTCGGCTGCGCTGTGATCGGCGAGGGCGGATCGGGCGCCTGGAGCCCCTTCTTCGACGACGTGGGCAAGCGGAGCACGGGAATCGTCGATGGCTGGGTCTTCGTCCCGCGGCAGCCGAACGAGGCGGGACAGCGCCCCCTGACGTTCGCGGCATACCCGCTGGATCCAACACTCTATGTTGAGGCATCCGCGGCCGGTGTCACTCTTGGAAGCCAGGCTCCCTCAGTAGCGGACTCTCGAGGGTTCTACTCCTTCGACAAGGTTCCGCCAGGCGAGTACCAACTTCGAGCAACGGATAGCACGGGGGCATTCACGGCGGCCGCAGGTGAGGTGGAGGTCAGGAAGGGCGCTATCACGACGGGACTGACAGCCCCTGTAGACCCGCCCGAGGTCCGGGCCTCCGAGTACTTCCGAGTGGGGCGCCAGGACCTGATCCAGTACACCTCCATACGCGGGTCCGTTGAGTGGCGCTGGTCTGACACGGTGACCGTGGGCGGCTCGGGTGCCCACCGCATGAGCTTCACCCCACCCGGATCGTCCGTCAACGACACCTTCGTGGACGTTTCCTTCACCGATGCGGGGGTGCTGCTCCACGGCATGGAACAGGGGTGGCTGGATCCGCCAACCCCCATCGCGCCGGCCGTGATGAGCCCCGGCTGCCGGTTCGACCGCTCAGCCGCCCTGGTAGCCTGGGGCGATGGCGGCGAGGCCGAGCCCGTTCGCGTCCCGGTGAGCCTGGTGAGCGAGTTGGTGGACGTGGATGACCTGATTCTGCCCGCGGGCCGGTTCGACAACTGCCCGAAGTTCCATCTCTCCATCGCTGGCGAGGGCATCTCCGTCGTGTGGGAGATCTGGCTGGCCTACCGCGTCGGCCCCGTGAAGATCATCAAGGACTCCGTCGATCATCAGGCCTCGTACATGCAGATCGGCGGCCAGACATACCCGAAGTGAGGGTGGGCCTGACCGCCGCTGCCGTCGGCGCTAGTAAGCCTTGGCCACTATTACCCGGCCAGGGGCGTCTGCTCCGCAGACGACGCACTTGCCTGGGCCCCGTAGCTCCTCTGGGATGCACCGTATGGTGGCCGTCGTGTCAGCCTTGATCTTCGCCTCACACTCGGGACCCTCGCACCAGTGGGCCCGCACAAAGGCGCCCTGGTCCATGAGGGTCGTCAGGTCGCCGTAGTCGTCCACATCGTGGGTGTTGGCCGCTCGGAAGACCTCGGCCGCCGCGTACATCGCCCGCTGAGTCTCCCCAAGTTTTCGGGCCAAGGTGTCGGCGAGCCCACTGAGTGGCATCGGTTCCTTCTGGCCCGTGACCCGCTCCGCCACCACGCACTGATCCTTGTCCAAGTCCTTGGGCCCGAGCTCCATGCGCAGCGGCACGCCACGCATCTCCCAGTCGTTGAACTTGAAGCCCGGCTTGAGCTGATCCCGCTCATCCACCTTGACCCGTATCCCGTCGCGCCTGCAATCCGCCGCAATCTGAGCGGCGGCGGACATGACACGGTCCTTGGAGTCCTCGCGGTAGATCGGCACGATGACGACCTGGATGGGGGCCACGCGAGGAGGTAGGCTCAGGCCCTTCTCGTCGCCGTGGCCCATCACAACCGTGCCGACAAGCCGGGTCGAGACGCCCCAACTGGTGCCCCAGACGTACTCCCGCTCGCCCCTCTCGTTCTGGAACGTCACATCGAAGGCTTTGGCGAAGTTCTGGCCCAGGAAGTGACTGGTGCCGGCTTGGATCGCCTTCCGATCCTTCATCATCGCCTCGATGGCGTAGGTGTTCACGGCGCCCGCGAACCGCTCGGCGGCTGACTTCTCGCCCATGTACACCGGCAACGCCAGGGATTCCTCAACGAAGGTCCGGTATATCCCGACCATCTGAAGCGTTTCCCTGATCGCGTCCTCCTGAGTTGCATGGGCAGTGTGTCCCTCCTGCCACAGGAACTCTCTTGTGCGCAGAAAGAGCCTTGGGCGCATCTCCCAGCGCATCACATTCGCCCATTGGTTGTAGAGGAGCGGCAGGTCGCGGTAGGATTCGATCCACCGAGCGTAGGTCTGCCAGATGATGGTCTCGGAGGTGGGACGGAATACGAGCCGCTCCTCCAGCTCCTTGCCTCCACCATGGGTGACGTAGGCGCACTCGGGAGCGAACCCCTCGACATGCTCCGCCTCGCGCTGGAGGTAGCTCTCAGGGATCAGCGCGGGGAAATAGAGGTTCTGGTGCCCCGACTCCTTGAACGCGTCGTCCAGGATGCGGACCATGTTCTCCCAGAGCGCGTACCCGTAGGGTTTGATGGTCATGCAGCCGGCAACGGGCGAGGACTCGGCCAGATCCGCCTTCCGCACGACATCCTGGTACCATTCGGGGAAGTCGGTGTTGATATCCGCGATGAAACGTTCGCTCTCCGATGACACGACCATTCGTCCTCTCCGTGCGCGGGCGAGCCGCCCGGACCGCTGTCGGCATATCTTGACAGCCCGCACCTGGGGTGTCCAGGGTGGGGGCCGCACGCGAGCTTCTCCCTGCCGGAAGCCCGTATCCGGCCGACATATGTGCAGGCGCCGCAGCGCGTAGGCCTCGGCTCGCCGTTGCTGGCCTTGCGGCTCCACGCGCGCGTCTCTATAATGTGGCATGATCTGACCATCTGAGGAGCAAGCGTTCATGCACTTGGCGACGCGCTTTATGCTGGGCCTTTGTATCTTCATGTCCCTAATCATCATTGGCTGCGTGGCGATGCAGCAGACGAAGAGCGAGGGGCTCTCCGGCAGCATTGGCGGAGCCCGTGGCAGTACCTTCAAGGGCACGCGCCAGGATGAGTTCCTGTCCAGGATCACCCGCTACACCGGCATTGGGTGGATCGTGGGTCACCTCGTGCTCGCGTATATGTGGGTGCATCTGCACTAGCCCCGAGAGGCCTCCGCATGACTTCGAACTTGAGAGTCGCTGGCATGGCGCTGGCGGCTCTCTTCGCGTTGGCCCACGGAGGTCTGGGCCAGCCGCCGCAGGTGGCCGTGCAAATCTCACCCTACCTTCTGCGGCTCACCCACAGGGCTGTCGTCGACCTCGGCGCCGGCGTCATCGAGGCGGAAGGCGTGTCGACGCGAGTCGAAGCGCCACCCGCGGTCCAGGCCGCGCGTGAGGCGCGGCAGGACGCCCTGGACAACCTGCGCGAGGCGCTGCCCCTCCTGCCCACCGACGGCCGCTCGCGCGTTGCCGATTGGGATCCGGGCCGCCTGGAGGTCGTTTTGGAGGCAGCCCTCGAGGCGCCCATCGTCGCCGAGTGGGACGACGCCGAGGGCCGAGTGCATGCGGTGGCTCGGTTGGAGCTCTGGGAGGGACCTGACTCACTCCTGGCCCTGCTGCTCGACTTGGCTGGCCAGCCTGAGACGGAGCCCACGGAGGCTCCACTTCCGGCGCTCATCGTGGAGCTCCGCGGCGCGGAGCCCATCGGGTTCGCCCTATTGCCGCGGCTGCTGCTATCCGGACAGGACGAGCCGGCGCTCACGGAGCACTGGCGCGCACTTGCGCGCGGCATGCCACCGACCGCCTATGCACCAGGCATGGCCAAAGCGCTGGCGATGCTCAAGGAGGGCCAGCCATCCGTTGTCCTCTATGGGCGGCCCGACCCGGAGAACGGGATCGATGTGCTTCTGGACGGGGATAGCCTGGAACGCCTCGAAGCAGCCCATCTCCCCCTCAGTTTCGAGGCGATTGACCGTGTGATCCTGACCCTGGGGCCCTAGCTACGCCCCCACCCTCACGATCGTGCGGAGCACTCCAGGCGGCGGGGCGATGGAGCACTCGAGAGCGGCAGCCGCCTCATCAAGGGTGAACTCCTTCTGCGGCCAGCTCTCGGGATGGACCCGGCCCTCGGCGATGAGCCGGACAGCCTCCTCGAGGGTATGGCGAGAGCGGCGCGAGAACTGGATGTCGAGCTCCTTGCGTCTGGCGGTGCTCGCCTTCAGCTCAGCGTGGTCATGGGGCGGAATCGTGATAACGATGACCTTTCCCCCCGGTTCACAAGCCTCCACCGCCTCACCGAAGCTCTCCTGGGCGTTCGTGACATCGAACACGAGACTCGGGCCGAGTTCTGTCCCGCCGAACTCCTCGACGAGCTCCTCAACCCGGGCGTACGCCTTGTGCGCTCCCAGCGCCAGAGGGACGGCGTGACGGCTCCCGTCCGGGTCCACTACGAGGATCCTGCGGACACCCGCGTTCCGGCATAGCTCCACGATGGCCGTGCCGATGACGCCGACTCCCAGCACCGCTACCACGTCGCCGAAGCCCGGCCGGGCATGCCTCACGGCGTGAATCGCCACGCCCAGGGGCTCGGCGAGAGCCCCGGCGACGAAGCTAACATCGTCAGGGAGCACCGTGGCGGAGAAGCTCGGGCAGGCTATGTACTCGGCGAGGGCCCCGTCCCTATTCGGGTAGCTCGGGAAGATCACGTTGCGGCAGATGTTCACCAGACCGCGCTTGCAGAGGTCACAGTAGCCGCAGTGCCACGCCGGCTCAACGGCGACTCGGGTGCCTTCTCGCGGCCCGCTGCCGTTCTTCGCCGCTCTGACGACGGTCCCGGAGAACTCGTGTCCCAGAATCATCTCATGGTCCGGGTACACGCCCGAAGAGTGCCCCTCGCGGTAGATGTGGTGATCCGAGGGGCAGATCGAGACCGCGGCGACGGCGAGGAGGAACTCATGGTCCAGCGGCTCCGGATCGGGGCTTTCAACGATGCGGATGTCTCGGGGAGCATAACAGCGCGCGCATTTCACGAGGATCGGCTCCTTCTGGAACTGCCGGGTATTCGCGATGTGTAGTAGAATCATACTGCGGGATGGTCAGGTGGGCAATCTCGGGCACGGTCCACGAAATACTGTAACCGCGGGCGGGGCCGCACGTCTCTTATCTTCGGCAGACCACTGTAGCCAGAGCGTAGGACGGTAGCAGATGCGAAAGATCAACAAGCGCGACATAGCGATACTGGGTAGCTTCATGGTCGTCGTCGTTGTTGCCTGCGGCTTCATGATCGCGCGCCAGGTGGGTGGCTCCGGGTCGAGCCTGGAGGCCAAGGGAGAGCAGATCCTGCTGTCCGGCCGGCCCGAGGTGGACCTTACCGCCGTGCTCGCGCCGCAACGGGGGCTTACCACCACGGGGGAGATCGCCGACCCCAGGGTCTTCCAAGAGGATCCCGTAGGCTTCATTGCGGCCGTCGGCGCGATGCAGGCTGCGAGCGACGCAGGGGCCGGTCCGATGAGTGGCGGTGGCCAATCCGCCGGCCCGCAGGGGCCCGGGGGCGGGCCAATGGGGCCGGATCCCGCCATGGGTCCGATGGGCGACCCCGTGGCGGACATGGTCCAGGGCGAAGGTGAGGTGTCGGTGTACATCGCGGGACTCGCTGGGCCCAGTGGTGACCTGGCCGCACTCATCGTTCACAAGGACACGGGGCGAACCCTGTGGGTGTCCACCGGCCAACAGGCTTTCGGCTACTCCGTGAGCATGGTCACCAACAAGGGCGCCGTCCTCCAGAGGAATGGCCATCAGTTCATCCTCGAACTCGGCCAGGGCCGCGCGGACGCGAAGCCTTCGACACCCTCGAGGAGCAGGCCGACCGCAGCGCCGGAACAGGCTGCCGAGGAGGCGCCTGCTGAGGAGCCCTCGGACGCGAAGAGCGAGGAGGACAAGCTCGTTGGCGCCTGGTCGGCCTCCGTGCAGGGAATGAACATCAGCGTCAACTTCAGGCGCGGCGGGTCGGGCACGATGAACGTGGGTCAGATGCCCCAGCCGATGGACTTCCGCTGGAGAGTCGTTTCGCCCGGCACCCTGCGGATGGAAGTCAGCTTTGGCGGCATGGAGAACGCTGATAACGCCACCTACCGATTCGAGAACGATGGGCGCGTCCTCATCCTCTCCAGCGGCAGTATGCCTGGAGAGCTGCGGCTCACTCGGTAGCAAGCTGTTTCCTCGGATCCACGAAGAAGGGCTGGGCGTGACACGTCCGGCCCTTCTTCGCGTCTCATCGAGCAAGGGGAGGAGGCTGGGGGCGTGCAGGGCGAATAGGGGTGCATCTGGCGGCCCAGGGGGCGCGTGGCATGTTGCTGACCGATGCCATCGTCAGCGTTGCTGAGACACTCCCCGAACGTCCCGCCGTCGTCGATGCTCGCGGGACAACCTCCTACGGACGTCTGCTGCGTCTTGTTGCCACTTATGCGGGTCACCTGCGCTCCACACGCGAGGACGGATGTGTAGGGGCTCTCTGCGACCCATCCGCGGAGTTCGTGGCCACCTACCTCGCCGCCATGGCGACTGGCCGAACCCTTGTGCCCATCAACGAGCGACTGCCAGACAGCCAGCTCGTCCGTCTCCTGCGAGATTGCAACTGCACCGCGATCCTCTGCCAAGACTCCTGGGAGGGGCGCGCCTCGCGGCTCTCATCGCTCTGCTCGCTGCCAGAGGCGCCGGTCGTGCTGGACGCTCTGGAGGCTGCCGGGCCGGAGCCCGATGAGTCCCTTGGCGATGGCCGGCTGCGTGACCGCGTCGTGTGCTTCTACACGGCGAGCGTCACGGGCTCCCCCTGCGGCGCGCTCCTCACTCACGGGAACCTGGTCTCCACCGTTGAGGCGATGCTGGACTTGGCGCCGATGGGCGAGGAGGATGTGTTCGCGACCGCCATGCCCGTATGGCACCCCTACGGCGCGTTGCTCGGGTGCCTTCTTCCTCTGGCTGCGGGAGCCCGCGTCATCATCTGTCCCGCCGCCTCCTCCGAGTGTGTAGCGCGGGCTCTCGAGGTTCACAAGCCGACCTTCCTCGTCGCCCCGAACACGGTGATCTCCAGGCTCGCGACGCTCCCCCACGTCGATAGCGGCGGCCGCCTGCGGTTCGCAATGTGCAGCGGCGACACGGTATCGGCGGAGGTCCACGCCTGCTTCGAGGAGCGTTACCACGCGCGCGTCATCGAAGGATACGGCGTCACCGAGGCGGCGGCTCTCACGACCTGCAATCCCTTCGGCGGGGACCGGCGCGTAGGGACGGTCGGACGCCCGCTACCGAACCAGACGGTCCGCATCGCCGACGATCACATGAACCTGGCCCCTGTGGGCGACGTGGGCGAGATCATCATCCGGGGACCGAACGTGATGGCAGGCTACCTCAATAGACCCGAGGATACCCTCGCGGTCCTGAACGAGGGCTGGCTGCATACGGGAGACCTCGCCTGGGAGGATTCTGACCAGTTCCTCCATTTCGTCGGACGCAAGCGCGATCTCATCGTCGTAGACGGGCTCAACGTCTACCCAGGCCATGTTGAGACCGTGCTGGAGGGTTTGGAGGGCATACTGGACGCCTGCGTGATCGGGGTCAGGGACGCGGATGTGGGGGAGGCGCCCAAGGCCGTGCTAGTGGTGGATGAGAGCTCCGCGCCCAGCGACGAATGGATCCTTGCCCAGTGTGGGGAGCATCTGGCCGAGTACGAGCTTCCCAAGGCAATCGCTCGTGTCCCGCGCCTTCCGCGCACGACTGCGGGCCATATCTCGCGCGCCACCGTCGCCTACCTATACGGCCGCTCGCTGTAGGAGCTTCTGGCTCAGTCATCGAGCACGTAGGCCGAGTCGATGTACTCGAGCTCCGAGTCCCCGATCCGCACCGTATCGCCCTCACGCGCTCCCCGGGCCTCGAGGCGATCCAGGACGCCGAGGTCAACGAGTTGCCTATGAAGGTACAGAACAGCCTCGTTGTTGTTCAGATGCACTCGGCGGACCAGCTTCTCGATCTCGTCACCGGCGACCGTGAACAGCAGGCCGCCGCCCTCCTCCTCCGGTAGCTCGAAGGGGCCCTCGACACGCAGGGGCCGCGGAGGCGGCGCGGGTCGGTGGAGACGCTTGGGCTGCTCGACCGCCACGGCCTCCTCCTCCCTGCGGATCCGCCTGATGTGCTTCACCGTCGCCCCGACGAGGGCGTCTACGCCCTGGCCTGTGCCGGCCGAGAGGAGGACGATCTCGTACTGGCAGCCGATCTGGCGCAGCTCGTCCTCGATGAGGGCCGCGACGTCATCGTCGCAGATGTCCATCTTGTTCAGCCCCACTACCGTCGGCAGATCCGCCAACCCGCGACCATATGCATCGAGCTCCCGCCGGATGATCTGGTAGTCCTCAACGGGATCACCCCGCTCGACGAGGGACACATCGACCAGGTGGATGAGGGCCCGGGTGCGTTCCAGGTGTCGGAGGAAGCCGTCCCCCAGGCCCACGCCCTGGTGAGCGCCCTCGATGAGCCCGGGGATGTCCGCCACGACATAGGACTCCTCATCCCCCGCCCGGTAGACCCCGAGGTGTGGCTGAAGAGTGGTGAAGGGGTATGCCGCGACTTTCGGCCTCGCCGCGGAGAGCATGCGCAGGAGGCTGGACTTCCCCGCGTTGGGAAGCCCGACGAGCCCGATGTCGGCGAGGAGCTTGAGCTCCACGCGCAGGCGGAACTCCTCGCCCGGGTCGCCTCGCTCGCAGAACCGAGGCGTCTGGCGCGTCGAGGTCGCGAAGGCTGCGTTGCCTCGCCCCCCCCCGCCGCCGACGGCGACGACAAGTTCCTGGCCAGGAACTAGCAGCTCGCCGAATAGGTCGCCGGTCTGGGCATCGTAGACCGCGCAACCGACGGGAACGCGGACTCGACGGTCCTTGGCTGATCGGCCGGTCCTGTAGTTGTTGCCTCCTGACTCGCCGCTATCGGCGCGGAAGCTGGACTCATACTGGAAGTCGATGAGGCTGGACATGCCAGCGGTAGCAACGAAGACGACGTCGCCGCCGCGCCCCCCGTCGCCTCCATCGGGTCCTCCCTTGGGACGGTACTTCTCGCGGTGCAAGGAGACGACGCCGTCTCCGCCGTCGCCGGCCTTCACATAAAGGAGCGCCTCGTCCACGAACTCGCTCATCGTCGCCCCTTCCGTCCCGTGTTGGAAAGCGAAAAGCTCCCTCGCTGGGCGGGGGAGCTCCTCAGGTCTTCGGTGTTCGCTGACTCGGCCGCTAGCTACCCGTCCGCATCGACGGGGAGAACGCACACGCTCTTCTTCTTGCCCGAGGTCCGGTAGCGCACCTTGCCTGGGACAAGGGCGAAGAGGGTGTCGTCCTTGCCGCGCCCTACGTTTTCGCCGGGGTTGATGGGCGTGCCACGCTGGCGGACCAGGATCGAACCCGCGGTAACGACCTGCTGATCGTGAACCTTGACTCCGAGGAACTGCGGGTTGCTATCCCGCCCGTTCCGGGTGCTTCCCATGCCCTTCTTGTGGGCCATTGCGCATCATCCTTCTTGCGGTGAGACGTGCTACTCAGACGCCGGCTCGGCCGTTTCTTCGGGCATCTCCGCGGCAGGCCGGGCCGAAACTCGGCCGCCGCCACCCGGCTCAATACCGGTGATGCTGACACGGGTGATCGCCTGACGGTGACCGAAACTCCGCTTGTAGTGCTTCTTCGGCTTGTACTTGAAGCCTCGGACCTTCGGGCCCTTGGTCTGATCCAGGATCTGGGCGAAGACCGTCACTCCCTCGACGAAGGGCGAGCCTACGCGGACGTTACCCGGCACCTTGTAGAGGAGAACCTCCTGGAAGGCGATCTCGGTACCCTTTTCGCCGTCAAGGCGCGGGATCTCCAAGATATCGCCCACTTTGACATGAAACTGGTGTCCTCCGCTACGGAAGACCGCCCTCTCGGCCATCTTGCTCACACCTTGGTCGGTTCGGTCATGTTCAGCTACTCGCGAAGGTAAGAGGTTACCGGTGAGGGGGCGCTCTGTCAAGGCTCCGGACGCGGGATTCGCGCTTGGCGCCGGGTCCGTAGCTGGCCCACCCGATCTTGGGGCTCTCCTGAAGCGTACGGCATGGGCGGGGCAGCCGCCAGCGGGCCGCGCCGTTGCGCTTGTCGTTTCTGGGCGGTCCTCCATCGAGACCCCGGGGCCACGCCAAAGGGGGAACGCAAGCACCGAAGGGAGTCCACGTGCGCGTCCAGAATGTCGACGTAGCTCTATGCCTACCGCGTTCGCATACTGTTTGGTGCGGGTGGGCGCTGGGAGGACTCGTGATGCCTTACCGGAAGTGGCTGGTTCTGGCTGCTGGGTTGGTTTTGGCTCTGAGCGCGGCGGCGATAGCGTACGTGATGCAGGCACGGTGAAATGAGGGCAACGGGGCACGCCAGCTCGGGCCACCCTCAGCCAAGGGAGGATGGGAACTCCGCAGCGAGCTCGTCGCAGAGGCGCTCGATTCCCTCACGGAGTTCAAGCGCATCAAGCCATCCCGTGGGTATCGCATCCACCCCGTGCTGCGCGCCGAGCACGCTGCCGGCGATGGCGGCGGTGCTATCGGTGTCGCCCGAGTGATTCGCCGCCAGGCGCAGGCCGTCGGGGAGGTCATTCGCCGCCAGGGCGGCGCAGAGGGCGATCGCCAGGGCCTCCTCGCCGACCCAACCCCCGCCCAGAGTCTCCAGATCCTCCGGTTCGGGACGGCCCTTCTTCGCCAGGCCGACTCCGGCGTCCAGGGCCGCGAGGGTCTCCTCGTACCCATCCCAGTTGGCCAACTCGGCCCGGGCCGTCGCGATGGCGGCGGGCAATTCCGCCCCCTCCATCAACTCGGCGACCACCATGGCGAGGGCGCCCGCGCTGAGGTAGCCGCAGGGGTGCCCATGGGTGATGGCGGCACACTCGGCGCCCACGGAGAACGCGTGGGGACCTCGGAACACCAGCCCCACCGGCGAGACACGCATGACGCCGCCGCACCCCTTGCTGCTGTTGATGGGTTCCTTGATGGTACCCATGCGGTCGCTCATCAGGGCATTCAGGCACGTGTTGCCGGGCGCCCTCTGGGCGTTCATCGCCGGCAGCTCGCAGAGCCAGCTCTGCCCGGGGGCGCTGGAGAAGCTCGGATGCCTGGAAGCCAAGCCTTGCGTCCACAGCCATCGCAGGTAGGAGTCATGGACGATGGACGACGCGTGCGAGATGCCCCGTTCGCGGCCTCGCCGGTTGGCGCGGATGAGCCCCTCGGCGGTGAAGAGGGTCATCTGGGTGTCGTCCGTGATCTGCCTTGCTCCGGGGCCCAGATCCCGGATGCCGTCCTCGCCGAACCGCGCGCGGATCTCCACGAGGCGCATGAACTCGACCGGAGCGCCCAGAGCGTCCCCACACGCGCCGGCGAGGATGCAGCCGCGGATTCGATCCTCCCGTGTCAGTGCCAGCAGCATCGCCCATCCCCTCACATTGCCGGGTGACCCGGTGAACGGGTCAGTCCCTCCTCAGCGCATGCAGATCCGCGATCCGGGTCACAGCCAGGTGCGCGCGATAGAGCATCGCGAGCCGGTTGGCCCGCACCTTGGGGTCCTCGGCCATGACCATGACCTCGCCGAAGAAGCCGTCTACCACGGGGGCCTCCAGGGCCAGGCTGCGCAGGGCAATGAGCGCCTGGGATTCGATGGTCCGGGGCCGTTCCTCGAGGAACGCCTTCACGACCCGGCGGTCGAAGACGTCGGCAACGGTCTCCATCCGGCCCACGCTCTCTAGCAGCGCACCCTCGCTCTCGGACTCGAAGAGGCTCGCGTCGATCTCGATGGAGTCGCTCTCTCGCTTGGAGACGATGTTCGCGGGCCTCGTCGCCGCACGCCAAGCGGCGGTGAGGACCTCGGGGTCCTCGGTGTCGAGGGCCTGGACGGCCCGGGCCACAGCGAGGGCCTGCCCCAAACGCCCCCATTCAACGCCGAGGGCGGCGTCGCGCAGGTCCATGCCGATGCCGTGAAGCTCGAGCACAGCCTCGGCACGCTGCCTGAGCAGATCGGCAAGTTGGCCCTCAACGGCCGTATCCTGGCATCCGTAGTGGGCGAGCGCCTCGCGCGCGAGGCCCATGATGTCCAGAGGAAGGGACTTCCGCAGCACCATGGCGGCGATGCCCTGAAGCCGGCGCCGTACGCCGTGGGGGTCCGCCGTGCCCGTAGGGGCCTCGCCGATGGAGAGGACCCCGGCCACCGTATCCATCTTGTCGGCTATGGAGAGGGCGCAGCCTGCCGCCGTGGCCGGGAGTTCGTCATCGGCCGAGGCGGGGCGGTAGTGCTCTCCGATGGCGGCGGCAACGGCCGGGGACTCCCCGCCGCGAGCGGCGTAGACGCCACCGAGGATGCCCTGGAGGCTCGTGAACTCGATGACGAGGTTGGTCGTGAGATCCACCTTGCACAGCTCAGCCGCGCGCCGCGCATGCTCCGCGTCCGCCCCATCGAGCCCGACGGCACGGGCGACGCTCAGGGTGAGGGCCTCGACGCGTCGGGTCTTCTCGGCGAGGCTCCCCAGCCCGTGGATGAAGACAACGCGCTCCAGGTCCTTGGCGCGGTCGGCGAGGGTGCGGTCCAGGTCGTTTCGGAAGAAGAAGACGGCATCGCGCAGGCGGCCGTGGACCACGATCTGGTTGCCACGGATGACCTCCTCGATGTGCTCCACACCACCGTTCCGGACGGCCACGAAACAGGGCAGGAGTTCGCCCTCGGCCGTCGCGACGGGGAAGTACTTCTGGTGCTTGCGCATGACCGTAGTGGGAACGACATGGGGGAGGCTGAGGAACTCCTCGGAGAAGCGCCCCGTGAAGGCCGTGGGCCACTCAACGAGGTAGAGGTTCTCCTCGAGCACCTCCTCCAGGTGCATGGGCACGCCACCGGCTTGGTTCGCCGCAGCGAGCACCTGGGCCCTGATGGCCTCGCGCCGCTCATCGTGGTCGACCATCACGTACTGCTCGCGCATGGTCTGCCGATAGGCGTCCGCCGATGGGATCTCCACGGCCTCCTGGCCGAGGAAGCGGTGACCGCGCGACACGCGGCCACTGTGGATGTCCTCGATAGCGAAGGGCACGACCTCGGAGCCCAGGAGCGCCACGAGCCAGCGGATCGGCCGGCCGTAGCGGACCTTGCGGTGGGCCCAGCGCATCGTCTTGGGGAAGTTGGGGCACAGGGCGACGCGAGGCAGGATCTCGGCGAGGACCTCGGCGGCGGGCCGTCCCGGCTCATCGACAGCGATGGTCGCGCGGATGCCCTTCTCCGTCTCGGCGAAGGTGACCTGAGCCACGTCGACGCCCTGAGCCTTCGCGAAGCCCTCCAGCGCCTTGGTGGGGCGCCCTTCGGCGTCGAAGCAGGCCTGCTTGGGCGGCCCCTGGACCTCCACGCGCCGGTCTGGCTGCTTCTCCGCCAGCCCCTCGACAACCAGGACAAGGCGCCGTGGCGTGCCAGTCGCCCGGATGGAGCCGAACTCCAGGCGCCACGAGCCCAGCGCCGCCGCCATCTCGTCGCGCAGCTGCTCCAGCGCCGGCGGCACGAAGCGGGAGGGCAGTTCCTCGGTGCCGATCTCGAGCAGGAAGTCGCGGGTCGCCATCACGCCTCGCCCCCCTTCTGGGCCAGTGCGAGGAGGGGCCAGCCCGCCTCCTCGCGCTGGGTTAGCCAGAGGCGCGCCACATGGCTCGCCAGTTTACGCACACGGCCGATGAGGGCGGTCCGCTCGCTCACGGAGACGGCGCCCCGGGCGTCGAGCAGGTTGAAGGTGTGGCTACACTTGAGGACGAGCTCATAGGCCGCCAGGGGCAGGCCCGCCTCGAGGGTGCGAGCGGCCTCTCGCTCGTAATCCTCGAAGTGACGGTAGAGCATCTCGGTGTCGGCGACCTCGAAGCCGTACGCGGAGATCTGGTACTCCTCGACCTGCCGAACGGCGCCATACGGAACGGCGTCACTCCATCGGATGTCCTTGTAGTGGTCCACATCCTGCATGTACATCACGAGCCGCTCCGGGCCGTAGGTGATCTCGGCGCACACGGGATCAACCTCGATGCCGCCCACCTGCTGGAAGTAGGTGAACTGGGTGATCTCCATCCCGTCCATCCAGACCTCCCAGCCCACGCCGCCCGCGCCGAGGGAGGGGTTCTCCCAGTCGTCCTCCACGAAGCGGATGTCGTGCTTCAGCGGGTCGAAGCCCAGGGCGGCCAGGGACTCGATATAGGTCTCCTGCACGTCATCGGGCGAGGGCTTGAGTATGACCTGGTACTGGAAGTAGCGCGCTAGGCGGTACGGGTTCTCGCCGTACCGCGCATCGGCGGGTCGGCGCGATGGCTGCACGTAGGCGACGCGGTAGGGCTCCGGCCCGAGGGCCCTGATGAAGGTGGCGGGGGCCATGGTGCCGGCGCCCATCTCCACGTCGTACGGCTGCTCAATGACGCAACCCCGGTCGCTCCAGAAGCGGTGGAGCGTCATCAGGGTCTCCTGGAATGTCATATGTGCGGGTCTCCTCGGCATCGTGTGGCACGGTAAGGGAACGGCGCCGCGCATGGATCGCGCGGCGCCGCCTATGATAGCACGCTGATTCTGGATCTCGGCCCTAGGGGGTGTGGTGCTGGGCGCCCATGATGAGAGCGGGAGGCGCGGCGAGGCGGCGATCGCCCCCGCGTCCGCGGGTCTCGCTGATAATGATGACTTTTGCCAGCTTCCGCCGGATACGGGTCAGGGCGTTGTCGATGGACTTCACCTTGCAGCCGAGCCTATCGGCCACTTCGCTGTAGGACATGCCCTCGAGATAGGCGCGGAAGACGCGCCACTCGAAGGGCGACAGACGCTGGCGGATGGACTGCCGCAGCCAGGAGGCCGACTCGTTGTCGGTCCATTGATCCTCGGGGTCTTTGTTGCGGGTGCATGGTAGGAGATCGGAGAGGCACTTCTCGGGAGAGTCGTCATAGACGCAGGCATCGAGGGACAGCGAGGAGTTCAGCGGCAGTTGGCGCTGACGAGTGGCCGCCTTGATCGCGGTGATGAGCTCGCGCTGCACGCACATCTGGGCGAAGCAGCGGAAGCTGACCTCGCGGTCGCAGCGGAAGTCCATGACGGCCTCCCACAGGCCGAGCATGCCGACCTGCTGCAGGTCCTCCTTCTCGGCGCCGAGGAGGAAGTAGGACTTCAGTTTGGCCCGCACTAACCCTGCGTACTTGTGCAGGAGGTACTCGGTCGCCTCCCCATCCCCCGCCTGGGCAAGCTGCACCACATCGTTGTCCGTCATATCCAGGAAACGTAGCCTGTGCGTCGCCGCTGCATCGCGGAAGAACTCGGAGGCATTGACCATGCGGACATCTCCCCGTCCATTACCTGGTTCTATAACACCGCGGAACGTGCTCCTCTTCCTTCGGCGCTCCGATGGTGGCTCCGCCCGGGTCGACGACGACACCCTGTCCGAGGAGACCGTTTGCGCGACGGTCCACTAGCAGATCGGGCCGCACCTTTCAGCGCGGCCCGATCGTGAGTCCCTTAGTCGTACTCCCCGATGCCCTGCATGAAGGCCAGGAAGTTTCTCCACCACTCGTAATGGTAGAAGCCATTGACGAAGGTGGAGTCGAGGATCCAGTCGGGGGTCGCGCCTCCGTATCGAGTCGCGTCCCCGGCCCAGTAGATCATCCAGCCGATGACGCATGCCAAGGCGAAGCCCAGAATGGCGCCCAGTAGCGCGTCATAGGCTTCAATGGTGAAAGCGGTGAGGTTGTAGATGTAGTAGCTGGCGACGAGGAGACCCGCGAAAACGAGGAAGAACACGGCGAGAGTCCCGCCCATGCCCTCCATACTGCCAGCCACGCCTCGGGTGATACCGTAGGCGACGAAGGCGGCTACCAGATCCAGAGCGCTCTGAAGGAACCCGCGACGGCTCTGAATCGTGACAACAACCAACCACAGGCCGATCAGCACGTAGTCGATCCAGGACATCCAAGACCCCCGGAAGCCTATCTGACCGACGTTCGATAGGAGCCTGACGGTGCTTTCGCCACAGACTTCTACCAACGATAGCGGCTAGTATACAAGGGCACTGGATGGGTAGCAAGGCCCAATTGGCAGAAGTATGTCGCGCGGGTTAGATTTGCGCTTTAGGGCCCATATAGGATTGCGAATCCTTCCTGAAGTGACAGGCGCTCATTTCCAGGCCTCAAGCAGCTATCCGATCAATCTCCGTGCTGGACTACTCCACCAAGGCCGACGCATAGGCGACCACGCTGGAGTTGTCGCCTGAAGCGAGGCCGGAATGGCCGTAACGGAGCACCCGGCAGGTCTGAAGGCCCAGGGTCCGGGCCGCCGTCAGCCCAACCGCCGTCGCCGCCCACCCACACATGCTGATTCGCCGTTCGCGAATCACCTGGGCAAGACCCTCGGGGTCCATCGCCTCGATGGCCGCGAGGGCGAGGGTATCCTGCGACTCGGCGGCGGCGGCGGATTCGAAGTGGGTCATGTCTGTCGAGCAGACGATCAGGCTCGAGGCGGGCACAGCGGCAGCGACAGCCTCGGCGATGGCTTGGAGCGCCGGCATGCCGTGAGAACTGACCATGATCGGCACGATGGGCGTCTCGGCGCCGTAGAGGTGCTGCAGGAAGGGCACCTGCACCTCGAGCGCATGCTCGTATAGGCCGCCCTGTGCGCCGTCCTCCAGGCCCGGGCAGGCGTCGATGATGGCTTGGGCCACGTCGGACTCGATGGGCGCATCGCCTAGGGGGGTCCGCCACGCGCCGGAAGTCTCGATGGTGTCGGCGAAGGTGAGGCCACGATGGTTGGGCCCAAGGATCACCGTGACGGCGGGGCGACCCCGCCGGGCAACCCCGGCGTACCCACACGCCGCGATGGGCCCCGAGTACATGCAGCCCGCGTGTGGGACGACAAGCACACGGGGAGCATCGAGGGGATGGTCAGGGACCTCAGGTAGGGCTCCAGGACCGAAGGGCGATAGGTAGGACTCGACGATGGCCCTCTCTAGGGCGGCTCGCGTGCCCGGGTAGAAACGGCCAGCGACGGCGGGCTCACGCACCGAGGACATGGGTACCACCTTCCTCTCGGCAGTGGTCTCCTTCCCCATCGCGGTGGCCGTGCCTGCTTGGGACGGCACCCGATGACAGGTGAGGGCGAGCCATCGGCGAATGGGGATTGGTGCGGTTGGCATCACACCCAAGCCTCGGACGGCGGTAGCAGTGCTGTTGACGATCCAGGGACATGAGAACGGTGCGCCACAGCCCTCTCCATCCACGGATCTGGCGCACGATGCAGGAGCCCTTGGAGCGCGTGGTCTTTCGCTTCATATCGATCCGTACCTCGACGACTCCGAGGAAGTGCTCAAATCGGGTCCCGGAGCGCTGCTGCGTCCAACGCCTCCGCCCGGGCCATCCCTAAGGGACCGGGTGACGAGGCCACTCACGGGAGGCCACGAGGCGGAGCGGGGGCACCTGTTTCTCACTCAGTGGCGGCTCGTGTTCGCGCGGAACGACCTGGCGCTCCACTACCCGCCCATCTTCGCCCCGCTCCCAGACGTGACTGAAGTGGCCGTCGAACAGGTGGGGCTGGGCCGTGTACTCACGGTTACGCTGCGGAACGGCCGACAGCATCGGTTCGCCTGCCGTGGGCCTGGGGCGTGGGCAGCGGCCCTCGCGGCGCTGACTGGGCTGGGGTAAACCAGAAACGGGCCGGGGTGTGCCCCCGACCCGCTTCGCTTGCTCATCTGGCTCGCTTGGCCTACTTACCCATAGCTCTAAGGTTCTTGATGCACCGCTCCACGCACTCCAGAGGCGAGTGGGCGTAGCTCTCCTGCTCCACGATGTACCACTCGGTACCGCCCGTTGTCTCACAGAGGCGGAAGATAGTCTCCCATGGCACATCACCCTCACCGACAACCGCCTTGTCGTCGGTGCTCGAGTGCTCCTTGAGATGGACCGTCTTCGCCCGGCCTGGATAGCGTTCAAGGAAGGGCGGTGCCTCGGCCCCTCCGTAGAGCGCGTTGCCAACATCGAATTGCATGACGACGGCCGGCACCGTATTGCCGAAGAACGTATCCCACGGCAGCTCACCATCGAGCTCCGAGAACTCCGTATGGTGGTTGTGGTAGCCCACCAGCGCGCCCAGGGGCTCCAGCCTGGCAGCGATCTCGTTGAAAGTGTCGGCCGTTCTCCTCCACGCCTGGCGACTCGAGGTGTGCTCAGGGGCCAAGCCCGGGACGATCAGGAACCTGTTGCCGAGCACCTTGTTGAACCCGACGGTCTTCTCGAGCTCGTCGCCGAGAAGGGAGTCCAGCCCTACGTGGGTGCCGCAGCACTTCAGACCGTGGCTGTCGAGGAGCGCGCGCAACTCCTCCGCCGACCGGCCGTAGTAACCGGCGAACTCCACGCCGTCATAGCCCATCTGGGCGACGGCGGCGATAGTGCCCTCCAGGTCGCGGGTGCAATCATCCCGCACCGAGTAGAGCTGCAGAGCGATCGGTATCCTGGCCACGGGTGCCTCCTCTGGCGTCACTGCTGGGCCTCGCCGCTAGCGGCCGAGGATCTCTTTCAGGTTGTTCAGACAGCGCTCCGCGCACTCGATCGGCGGGTATGGGTAGGACTCCTGCTCGATGATGTACCACTCGGTGTTCCCGATGGTCTCGCAGAGCTCGATGACGCGAGGCCAGGGGACGTCGTCCTCACCGATCATCGCATCCGGGTTGTCCGCCGCGTAGGACTTGCAGTGGATGGTACGAGCGCGACCTGGGTACCGCTCAAGGAAGGTCGTTGCCTCCGCCTGGGCATGCATCGCGTTGCCGGTATCGAACTGCATGCAGACATCCTTGCTCGTGTTGCCGAACAGCACGTCCCAGGGCAGCTCGCCGGACTCCAGCGGGATGAACTCGTGGGTGTGATTGTGGTAGCCAGTCCACATCCCCTCGGGTTTGAGGTCAGCCGCGATCGTGTTGAAGGCATCGGCGGCCTTCAGCCAGTTCTCCTTCGAGCCCGAGTAGTCCGGCCCGAGACCGGGAACGATGAGGTACTTGCAGCCGATGGTCTTGTGAAACTCCACCGTCGGGCCGAGAGCATCTCCCAAGAGGGTGTCGATGCCGATGTGGGTCCCGGCGCATTGGAGGCCATGGTCGTCAAGGATGCGCTTGATGTCCTCCGCCGAGTACCCGTAGTAGCCCGCGAACTCTACGCCGTCGTACCCCAGGTCCGCGACCTTGGCCACGGTTCCGGGTAGGTCGGTCGCGCAGTCGTCGCGCACCGAGTAGAGCTGCAAGGCGATGGGGATCACCTTGGGCTTCTCTGGAGCTACGGGGGCTCTCCTCGCGAACTCACGAACACTGGTGGGGTGCTGCATAGCGAAGGCGCCGCCCGCCAGGCCTAGGCCGGATAGCGATGCCGCTTTGAGGAACTTCCGCCGATCGATCATAGGTAGGTCTCCACCTTCCGTATCGCAGAGGTCGGGCAGTCGCTCAGCCGAGGCTGCTCGCGCCACGCCGGCCTCGCCGCTCCTCGGCCAGCTTCTCTGTGTGTCCGGACGCACGGTAAGCCTGCAGGGGTTCCGTGGGGACGCCCATCCGCTCTCTGGCCGCGTATAGCAGAGGCCTCACGTCGAGATTGAAGGCATCCACGTAACACTGCTCAGCTCCCGCCACGTCGCCGGCGTCCTGCCGTTCGCGCAGAGTCCCTAGATCCACGCACAGGGCCTTGGCATAGGCCCGTTGGATCTGCTCGACGGTCTGGATCATGGCCTCGATCTTGGGCTTCAGGTTGTGGCTCTGGTCGACCATGTACGCGATGTCCGCGTCGATGTTCGGATCCTCCTCGGCCCGGGCGAGCTCACAGTAGATGGTGAAAAGCTCGAAGGGGTTGATGGAGCCCGTGGTGAGGTCGTCGTCGGCGTACTTCGAGTCGTTGAAGTGGAACCCGCCGAGTTCTCCCTCATCGAGTAGGAATGAGACGATGTGGGCCACGTTGGCGCCCTGGAGATGGTGGCCCAAGTCGACCAGCACCTTGGCGCGCTCACCGCAGGCCCGAGCGAAGGCGGAGGACATACCCCAGTCGGCGATGTCCGTGTGGTAGAAGGCCGGCTCGAAAGGCTTGTACTCGATAAGCATGGTCATGGTCTCGGGCATCGCGTTGTAGACCGTCTGTAGCGCCTCGGTGAAGTAGCGCTTGCGCTTGCGCATGTCGTCCTGGCCGGGGTAGTTCGTGCCGTCCGCGAACCATAGAGAGAGGTAGCGTGAGCCGGTCTTCTTGCCGATCTCAACGCTCTCCAGGCAGTGATCGAGGGCCTTCTGGCGCGAGGCCGGATCGGGGCTACCGAAGCTGCCCAGCTTGTACTCCTGATCCTGGAACACATTAGGGTTGATGGCCCCGATGCGGACGCCAACGCTCCGGGCGTACTCGACAACCGCATCCGCATCATCGTCCTCGAAGTCCCACTTGACATGCACGGCCACGGATGGCGCAACACCCGTGTACGTGTGCACGGTGGCAGCGTCAGCGATCTTCTCCTGGGTATTCGTGGCGGCCCATGGCTGCCGGAAGGTCCCGAACCTCGTGCCGGAGTTGGCATACCCCCACGACGGGGTCTCGATCTCCTGCTTGGTCAGCCGCTCGACGATGGACTCGGGGTCTAGCCCCTTCGCGGCAAGTTCCTCGAAGAGAGGTGGAATGGCGGACATGTGGCTTGCCTCCTAGATATGCGATCAGTTACTGCATAGACTTCGCGCTCCACCGTGAGTAACCTGCGGCACGCAGGGCGCGTGGCGCACACGGGACCCGCGTCATAGCTAGGGGTACAGCTTCTCCATCATCCGTGGGAAGCAGCACGCCTCTCGAATGTGTGGCAGACCGCCGATGTACTTCACGAGACGCTCCAGCCCAAGCCCGAAGCCAGCGTGAGGGACGCTGCCATAGCGCCGCAGGTCGAGGTACCACTCGTACGACTCCGCAGGCAGGCCCTCCTGGGCGATGCGCTCCATGAGGAGATCAATGTCGTCCTCCCTCGCAGAGCCACCGATGATCTCACCATGATCCTCCGTCGCTATGAGGTCCGCACATAGCACCGTCTCAGGATCGTCCGGGTTGCGCTTCATATAGAAGGCCTTCACCGCGCGGGGATAGTTGCAGACGAAGACGGGTCTGTCGAACTCCGCACCGAGGATCGTCTCCTCCGGCGCGCCCAGATCCTCGCCGAACTGGATGTCCGAGCCCTTCTTCTGCAGCAGCTTCACGGCATCGCGGTAGAGCAGGCGCTCGAAACGGCCCTCGGCGGCACGCTCCAGAGGGGTGAGATCGCGACCGACCTCAGCAAGGGCATCGCCGCACTGTTCCAGGCACCAGCGGACAACGTACACGACCATGTCCTCCTGGAGCTGAAGCGACTCGTCATGGCTGCAGTAAGCCATCTCGGCCTCAAGCATCCAGAACTCCGTGAGGTGCTTGCGGGTCTTCGACTTCTCGGCACGGAAGGTGGGGCCGAAGCAGAAAGTGTTCCGATGGGCCATGATGGCCGCTTCCTGGTAGAGCTGCCCCGTCTGCGCCAGGTACGCGCTGCCCAGATCAAAGTACTCCAGTTCGAAGAGCGATCCAGCGCTCTCGCCGATGGCCCCAGTGAGGATGGGGGAGTCGAAGCACACGAAGCCGCGGTCATAGTAGAACTTCCGGAGAGCGAAGATGACCTCATTGCGGAGTCGGATCAGATGCCACTGACGCTGGCTGCGGAGCCACAGATGGCGGTTCCGCATGAGGAAGTCGACACCATGCTCCTTGGGCGTGATGGGGTAGTCGTCCGCAGGCACCTGCACGAGGCGAACGGAGCCAACCGCAAGCTCGACCCCACCCGGCGCGTGGTGCTCCTCGTCCACGGGGTTCACCACCCCGGTCACCTCGAGCGAGGTCTCCTGTGTGGCTTGGTCAGCCGCGTTCCACGCGGCCTCGTCGAGGTCTGGCCGGAAGCACACCGCCTGACAGAGACCGGTGCCATCGCGAAGGATCAGGAACCGGAGTTTCTTGTGTCCGCGCTTGTTGTAGAGCCACCCGCGTAGGGTGACCTCTTGGCCTATGTGTTGGGGCAGGTCCTTGATGAGAACATACACGTCCGGTTCGTCCTTTCGGCGACAGACTCGCCTGCCGCGCTTCTTCCGCGTTGGGTGAGTGTCCTGCCGGTTGAAGGCGAATCAGTCCTTGCGCACCCTTCTCGGATTCGGGTAACCTGTTCGCTTGGTGTGCGTTTGGCCTACCCCCGTGGCAATGAGCGCCCAGGCGCGACGTTGCCGCTGTAGCCTTGTACCGGAAGGAAACCCTATGGGCAAGAGTAAGACCAATGTCGGTGCTCGTCAGGAAGCCAAGGCCCGCGTGAAGCTCTGCCGTTTCTGTGGCAAGCCAATCGCTGTAACCATGACCTTCGTTGGTGGCCGCAAGAAGATGCTCCGCACCTGCTGCGGCAAGGTCACCAACGCGCGGGCGTAGCCCCCGTAGCAGCAACCAGAACGCGATCAGCCGCCTTGGGATCAGCTAGGGCGGCTGTTTGTGTGTACGACTACTGGTAGGCAGGACGCCTGCCCCTCCACGGCGTAGTGGTCTTGCAGCAAGCGGTCCCGAGCCGGCGCGGGGACGACGGATCCCGTCGGAACCGCCGCCGGGGTAACGCCTGAGGAGGTGCAGTCGAATGGGCAAGAGCAAGACGAATGTCGCCGCCCGGCAGGCATCCAAGTCGCGCGCTAGGCTGTGCCGCTATTGCGGACAGCCCGTGACGGTGACCATGACCTTCGTCGGCGGCCGAAAGAAGATGCTGCGCAACTGCTGCGGCAAGATCACGAACGCCCGCCCATAGGGCGTACGCCTGCCGCACACCACCCGCGAGGCTCTGATCTAGCTGCGGGGTAGGCACGTCAAGGGCGATGGCGGGCTTGGTGCTCTGCGCTGAGCCCGCCAGGCTCCATCTCCGAGGCGCCGAATGCGCGCTTCACTTCTCGCCGCGAGAGGTGGCTTCCCATGGTTGCCCTGTTGTGTTTCTCCGTGTACCTCGCTTCTGCCCCGCCAGAGATCGTGCTTGACCCTTCTACGTCATCCGTGACATCCCTTACTTCGCCCTACAGCGGCCGGGCATACGCTGGTCAGGGTGGCGTGGCTGAGGGCGGCATCCTGTTACCTGGCCATGCGGCGCCAATGGATCCTGGGCACGTGACATGGGTGGTGGTCGCGGACGGCGACGATGCGGTCATCCAAGGCAGCGCGAGCTCAGCCGCCGCCGGCGTGAAGGGGATCGCGCTGGCGATCCGCGGGATCCCGGATGACCTCGACGTGATCCTCCCTGCCTGCACGGGCATCGTGCTCACGCACGAGAGTGCTCCGCCCGCCTACCGGGCCCCGTGGCCGCTGCAGTGGGAAGCGGGCCTAGTGATTCTCCAGGGCGACGGCGAAGGCTTCGCGGTCATGGCCGACGGCGATCCGATCCGTTTCAAGGAGATCGAGATCGTGCGGCGCGATGGCTGCTGGGATATGGTCCTCGAGAGCCACAACGACGCGCCATGGGACGCGCTCACTGGCCACACCACCCTCCCCTGGCGGATCGTCTGCTACCAGGGCGACTGGCGAGTGCCGGCGGACCGCTACCGCGCCCACCTTGACGCCTATCACGACCTGTCAGCAGCAAGGGCCGGTGAGCCCGAGTGGATCGACGACATACGGCTCTGCGTCACCATGTCCGCAGAACCGTCCCTACTCGAGCCTCTAGCGGCGCGGTGCGATCCCGCTCAAACGCTGCTCTACATCCCGACCTGGCGTCAGGATCCCTATGACCGGAACTACCCGGACTACACGCCGGCGACGGGCTTCGCCGCGTTCATCCAGCGCGCGCACGACCTGGGCTTCCGCGTGATGCCGCATTTCAACTACTTCGGCGTCGATCCGTTGCACCCCCTCTACGAGGAGTTCGAGGCCCACCATCTCCTGGACCCCGAGACAGGCGCGCCGATGTGGTGGATCTGGGATCGCGTCGAGCCGATCATCAAGTTCGCGTACATCCATCCGGGATACAAGCGGTGGCAAGCGGAACTCGTCGACCGCATGGCGACAGCTTGGGAGGAGCTTCGCTTCGACGCGGTCCACATCGATCAGACATTGGTGATCCCCAACCATGCGGGTGGCTTGGTTGATGGCGTCAACGCCCCGCAGGGGGCTCTGGAGCTTCACCGTGCTCTGCGCGAGGCGCTCCCTCAGGTGGCCCTGTCGGGCGAGGGACTCAATGAGGTTTCCTTCGCCTACGAGGCCTTCGCCCAACGGCATGTCCAGAGCTACAACCACACGGACTCGGAGTGGGATCGCGAGTGGCTCGACCGCGCGCATCCCATCAGCGCCTACTTGTTCACGCCACACACTAAGCATTACGGCTACCTGGGCATGGCCCCGCCGGCGGACGGGCAGGCGTATTCGGCGTGGCGTCAGGCCTATCGGCGGCAGAATGTCATCCCGACGATCGTGGGACCCACCGCATCGGCTCTCGAGGAGCCGGCGGGTTTCTGGCAGCTCGCGTTCGATGAGGCGCGGGCGTGGCAGGAGGGACGGTTTGAGGCTGATACCTCGGGTCCGTGGCCCGAGAGCTTGTGCTACGCGTACCGCGCCTCCGATGGACGGCGTGCGGAGTACCTGGACGATGACGGCACCGTCTTCAGAGTAGGAGATGAGACCGTCTACCGCGTCGTGGCGGGTGTTGACCGCGTTGATCTGCCGGGAACCATTGATGGCTGGCGGTACTACTCCGAGGAGGCCCTGCTCGGGCTCGATCCCGACCGGTGGTACATCTACAAGGACACCCCGCGGAACATGGCGCTACTCCATGTCGAGGCCGCGCCGCTTGACGCCGGGGCGCGCGTCAACACACCTGGCTCGGCGTACACCCGTGTGAGCTTGTCGGATGAGGGCAGGATCGTCGCGGATCTGGGCCGGGATCTGCCTGCCGCGCGCTGCGCGCTTGTGCTCGAGGGCGAGCCGCACACCTGGCAGCAGGGGGGGCTGGGTGGGCCCGAAGCCCTGGGCGCCATGATTGCGCGCGGGGCCCGCGGGCTCCACTTCCATCCCTCTTGGCAGGCGGGCCCAGAGGGCCGGGCCGCAGCGGGGACCGCTCTGGCGCGGTATGAGTTCACACTGCCGGAGGCGGACCGGCTCACCTTCCGCGCCCGCGCGCACCTGCGGCCGGGAGCGGAAGGCAAGAGCGACGGCGCGGAGTTCACCGTGCGAGCGACCAGCCAGGAGAATCCCACCGAGCCTCTCGCGGTCTCGGCTATCGCGCGTACGGAGGAGGGGGAGTTGCTCGCGCTCGACCTGACGCCGCTGGCGGGACGCGCCATCTCCCTCGACGTCTCGTGTGGCCCCGGGCCTGATGGCGATCCATCCTTCGATTGGGGCGCGCTCAGTGACCCCGTGATCGACCGCGAGCGGCGAGGGCTCGCCCCCATCACACTGGCGGGAGAACTGCCGCAGAACCCCGTCGGAACCGATCTCGCCGCCGAGTACGACGGACGCGCGGAGGTCCTCATGCCCTTCCCCGGCGCCATCTACTTCACGGACGATGCTCCGACATCGATCGCCCTGCCTACTGACCTGAGCGGCCTGTCTTGGCGGCTCTCCTGTCGTGACGTTCGCGGGCTGGACCAGCCCATGGGGCAGTACGCCGGCCTCACCGTGGCTCCGGCGGAGATCGATGGCGTGGCGATGCCAGGGATGACCACCCACCCACCCGACGGCGGGGAGATCTCTCTCCAGGCCTTGGTCACCTTGCCCGCCCAGCCGTCTCGCTTCGTGGCCGATGTTGGCCTCCGTGACGGCTCCCTGTCGGACGGCGTAACCTTCGAGGTGTGGGTCGGAGGTGTGCGCCAGGGCAGCCTTCATATGGAGCCAGGCCCGCGTCAGGTCTTGGAGGCCGATCTCTCTGCATACGCAGACCAGACCGTGGTCATCGAGTTGGTCGTGGACTCGGAGGGATCGTACTACTGCGACTGGGCTCACTGGGGGCGGCCACGGTTGGAGCCTCAGGGACCCTGAGATCGGCTTCGGAACCAGACGCCCGCCTGGGATCGTTCTAGGGGTGTGGAATGCGTGCCCAAATACGGACCCTAGGGAGGCCTGACGTGAACCCGCTACGTCTCGCCTGTTGTTGCCTGCTGCTCGTCGTCTGCGTGGCTCCCGCCGCGGCGCAGCGGATCGCGAGCCTGGAGATACTGACCCGCACCGATGAGCTGGGACGCGGCCCGGAACTCGATCATGGGGTGCTGAGCCGCCTCATAGAGGCGCGCGCTGGCATCCGCTACACACCCGCGATGGCCTCCCGAGACCTCGCCCGCTTCGTCGCTACGGGGCTGTTCAGCGCCGAGAGGTCGGACTACTGGGTGGAGCCCGTCGAGCGCGGCGTCCGGCTGACGTACGCATTGCAGGCGAACCCCGTTGTATCGGGATATGAGTTCGGCAGAGTCTCGGGAATCGACCAGGATGTACTGGAGCGGGCTGCGTCGAGGACCTATCCCATAGGGCTGATCTTCGATGCCACGAAGCGGTGGTATGCCGCAGAGGTGATCCGACAGGCATTCGACGAGAGCGACCTCTCGGCTGATGTGGGCCTGCCGTCGGTGGACCGTACGGGGCGGGTGAGGTTCCCCATTCTCGAACATCGCGTCCGCAGCATGGAGACGAGGTGGATAGGCCCGCCGCTCCTCTCCGAGGAGACCCTTCGCGAGGTCCTGTCCCTGGACGCGTTTGGGCTACTGCGCCCCTCCGCCCTGGAGGAGGGCAGACGCCGGCTGAGCGCGAGCGGTCTGTTGGAGAGCGTGGACCTCGCGGTGAGCACGCCGGATTCCCTGGGCCTCGTGGATGTCCGCGTGAGCCTGGATGCGCGCTCCCTTCCGGCGCCGACCAGCCGCAGCGCGATGGCGTTCATGGACCCCGAGCGGCTGCCTGAGTGCGTCGTGTCCACGAAGCCCCTGGGCGTCTCCGTCCCCTTCGACCTGACGCCCCCCATGGGAGCGGCCGAAAGCCAACAGCGAGCCGAGTCAGACAGCCCCCAGGGACTGCTGGACGCGGTGCTGTCGTTCCTCGAGATGGGCGACTACCGAGCCGCGTCGGCGCTCTGTGATGACGGCGTCTCGGACACGATAGCCGCCGCCGATCCGTGGCTCAGCGCACGGCTCGCAGCAATTGCAGGCAGGGCGGTGACCCCGCTCACAGAGGAGCGGGATGACCTGCCGCCCCTCGCCGAGGCTCGACTCGACTTCGCGCTCGCGGAGGTCGAGGTCCGGCACTTGGCCGAGGCGCTGGGAGTCCTGCCCGCTCACCCCGCGTCCATGCGGGATCTTGCGGCCGTGCTGGCCGGTGTCGAGCCCGACCTGGTCGTGGACTCGCGCGCTTACGCGTCCGCCATGGCCTCCGCGACGGACCACATGCTCGCCCTCGAGGACCTCGATGAGGTCCGGGCGGCTCTTCCGCTCATCGAGGAGCTGCTGGTCTCGCGGGAGTACCTGCGCCGGCTCGATAGGCGTCTCCCCTCAGCGCCGGCTCCCCTGCCCCCCTTCGCCTCCATCGCAGTGGGCAACGAGCGCATCTTGCAGGCACTGCTGGCGTGGAGTCGAGCCGAGCCCGACTCTCCCGGCGCCGCCTACACCCTAGGGCTGCACGCCCTCGGCCGGGCCTTCGCCGCAGCCCAGGATCCCGCCGCCAGTCAGGCGGCCGGCGCCATCGCCTTGGGCGGCGTCACGGAGGCGGCCCGCTTGGCGTCGGCTGAGCTCGCCAGAGTCCAGAGCCTCGCCCCGGAGGGTTACTGGCCGGGACTGTGGGACTACCGCGCTCTGGCGGAGTTGCTGGCCGACCCGCGGCACTCGGCCGACGGTGGCTTCCCTGAACTGCTCTGCCACGAGGCCACGGTCCACGCTGAGGGCCTGCTGTACGCGGCGGTCGGTCCCGAGGGACTGCTTGCTGGCGAGCCCAAGGAAGTACGGCAGGAAGCTGCGGCGGGCCTCGCGGCAAGGATCGAGGGGCAATCCCGCCGGGGCGCCGAACTCGCCGTGCTGGCTTATCTCTGGGTGGACGATCTCGCAGGCGCCGAAGAGGCCCTCGCGCGAGCCCTGTTGCCCGATCACGCGGACGCGCCCAGCGTTCGCGCTCTGACTGGGCTCATCGCCCTGCGCTCAGGCGATCCGGCCGGCGCGATCCGCGCCCTGTCGAGTGGCGCGGCCAGTCCCGACCCGCTGCTTGGGGCCGCCCTCTATGCCGCGGGCGATCAGGAGCAAGCTGCCCACGCTTACGGCCTCGGCTAGGCGATGTCCCACAGTGCCTGAGGATCGAGCAGGGGATCGCCGATGCGCTCCCGCCAGGACCTGAGTCGCCAGCGCAGTGCCAGTTCGACGGCTCGATGGCGCGTGTCGCCAGCCAGGTTACGCCGCTCCGCGCGGTCCCGGCTGAGGTCGTAGAGCTCGAACTCCGGGTGCCCGCTGCGGCGGGAGCCGCCCAGGAGGCTATGGGTCAGTCGGTAACGCTCGTCGCGGATGGACCGCCGAGGCTCCGCGAGTCGCCCGTTCGATGCGTCGATCTCCGAGTACAGCACCCGGCGCCAGCCTGACAGATCGCCACCAAGGGGCCGTCGCAGACTCACGCCCATCGACCGCGATGACGGGTAACCGGCCGCGTCGAGCAGCGTGGGCGCCAGGTCCGCTGTCGATACGAGAGCCTCCGACAGCGACCCCGGCTTCGACACGCCCGGCCAGCGAATGGCGAGGGGCACATGGAGCGTGCCCTCGCAGGTGACACTATCGCGGTCAGGTCCGCCGAGCAGCGCGACGAGGGTCCGGTCCGCCACGCCAGCACGGTCCAGACAGCGGAGCATGCCCACGACGTTCGCGCCGATGAGCCCTGTTCGCTGGCCGTTCGCCAGCGAAGGCACACGGCCGAAGGCCCTTGATCCTACGTCGACCGCCAGGAAGAAGGGCTCCCTCGCCAGCATGAAGCGCTCCGCCTCGGCCAAGCAGTCACCCTCGCGGCACATGAACCGGGCGCGGTAGCCGCGCTTATCGAGGGAGGCCTGCATCAGCAGGCGACTCTCCGCGCCTAGACTCTCCATGACACCGGCGCTGGTGGGCAAAGCGGTCCGCAGGTACGCCCGGGGGAACCTGGTTGCCGAACCGAGAAAGCCCACCAGGCCTGAGTCAACGCCGTCCATGAGACGCGGGGTGAGCCCATCTGCGAGCATGAGCACGAGGTTCGTCGGCGTGGCCTCGACGGCCCAGGCCCTGGGGGACACGAGCGCGAGGGTCGAGGCGGCGATGGTGCGACTGAGAAACTCACGGCGGTGCAGGCGGCTGAGGCTCATTCCCAGGCTCCTTCGGCAGTCATCTGGCTGTAGGCAGTGCATGGTGCTGAGCACGGCCGATGCCAGCCATCGGTCAGATCTCCAGTCCCTGTTCGCGGTATATGACCCGCAGGGTCTCCAGATCACGTTCACTGGGCGCCGGGGTCAGGTTCGGCTGCCCGCTCATCACATCGAAGGCGTAGGGGCTGCGCCCGTCCACCATGCCCAGGGCACGCCCAACCTCATGTAGGCATGTGAGGTCGAGATCATGGGGCGCGGGGTTCACGAGAAACAGCATGGTCACCTTGGCGATCTCGGTGCTCGATGCCGGGCTCACCGTCGTCCTCGCGATGGTCACGCCTGGGCTCGAAACGGCGAACCGTACGACAATGTCAGCCTCAGATTCGGTCGTCACGAACGCCACAGCCATGCCTGACAGTCCGTTCGTCCACGCGCGGAAGCCGTTGCGGATCGCCTCGCGATCGGCCTCGGCAACCGCCTCGCCTGAGCCTGCCAGCGTAGGGGCCATGTACACCGTGATGTTCCCAGGCTCTGGCCAGACGAGGGCTGTGAGGATGGACGACCGGTAGTCCTCGCTACCCGAGCCCTCCAGCACGGAACAGCCCGTTCCGATGATCGGCGCCACAATCAGCGCCACCCACAGCACTAGCGAGCGATACATGGCGGCTCCTCTCTTGATGACCGGGGGACGCCTAAGGCACGAACTCGACAGTCGCGATGCGGATCACGCCCTCGCCGCCCGTGCCTTCAGCCGTTCCATGGGCTCCGACGAACACGCGCCCCACTCTGGAGAGATCGAGCCGCCCATCGTCGTCGCTGCTCCAGCCTCCCAGATGGAAGTCAGCGAGATCGAGAAGGACCTCAGCCCACTCCCCGTCGGTCGGCGGAGGGGTCGGCCCTTGGAACTGCGCCGCGTCCTCCGAGAGCATGACGAGTAACCCTTCGATGCCGTCGGGTAGGGCTGCCTGGTACACCAGGCGCAGAGCCCGGTACCCCGTCAGCGACCCAGGCACGCTCACCGCAGGGGTGAGGTACATGTGGCTACCCCCAGGAAAACGGAACCGGATCTCCGTGATGGTCTCGCCGTTCGGTCCATCCTCGAGGTAGTCCAGTTCCCACTGGACGCTGGGATCGCCCCCGACGTCCCATGAGCCTGGCCGCCCCGGCTCAGCTAGGACGAGCGGCTCCGAGGCGCGGTGAGGCCTGGTCGAGAGGGCGGCCGAGCGTATGGATACCTTGCCCTCCACGGAGTCGTCCACCACGACGCCCAGCCACAGCCGCGTGATGCCTGACCACTCGATCGAGCCCTTGGCGCTCGTGAAGGCGGCACGGGATAGGCCCGTCAGGGGCAGCGACACCTCGACGGCGCGACTCTCAAAGGCGCCCGATGGGGCCTGTTGGACGGCGTACCAGGCTTGGCGGTCGTCGGTCCAGAGGATGCACGCAAGGCGAGTGGCCTCTTGTTCCAGGTCCGCAAACTCCACCGTCGCCCAGAGGCTCTGTGGTTCGAAGCCCAGCGGCGGCAGTGCCAATGTGACCCCTACGAACTCACGTTCCGTGGATGTCTTACCGAAGGCCACCGTAGGAACTCCGTCCGCCCAATCGAGGTCGTAGGTCCCGCCCGTCGGTGGAAGGGTTGCTTCCGCTAGGGCGCTGGCGAGGTCGAGTTCCTCGGCCATCGACGCCACAGAGAGTGAGAGAAGCACGAACGATGTCGCCAGTGTCCGTCCCATGGTTACTCCTCCAGACCAGCAGGCGGCTCCCGTGAGAGTACGATGTTATCAAGAAGCAGGCGGGTCGCCGTGTCGGCGTCACTCACAAAGCCTACCCACTGCAGCTCACTGAACTCCTCGGACACGAACGGCAGGCTGCTGAGCCTCCGCTCCGCACCGTTAGGCAGGCCCACTTGCAGGTCCCACAGGCCAGTTGACTCGCCGCCGAGGCCACACCGGAGCTCGAAGCGAATCCACTGGCCCACCGGCAGCTCGATCGCCCGTCCGCCCGCGCGCAGCGCCCCAGCCTCAATCCTGAGGCTGGGGCCGGTCCGATAGGGGTTCGCCGCGTCTCGCCACTCGTGGTAAAACACCGTGTCGGGCTCGATCAGGATCTCGAAAGCTAGAGTCGTCAGGCCGTCGACGTGATGCGGCGACCAAAAGAAGTGCGGGTTATAGCGGAGCGGGAGTCCCGGGGCATCGATCATCTCGACGGCCCGACCGTGGTCCCCACCGACCTCCACAACACCGATCCCGTCCCCTCCGCCACTGGTGTTGACTACGGCGCCGGCCGGCTGGCTGCCCGGGGGGGCTAGATCGAAGTCGTAGCTAAAGGTAAGCGGCGGCGGAGGCGGAGGTTCGGGTGCGAACTGGACAACGCCGTACTGGATGGGCCTCGCTTCGGCGACCCACTCCTCGGGGCCATAGACCCCGGCCAGGGTGGCATCGAAGGGCTCGAACCCGATGGCGAGCGCCGGGGACTCCTCGCGCAGCCGGAAGTCCCTCTCCTCAGCGTTGAGGAAGAGAGGATCGGCGACGATCCCGCCCTCATCCTTGCCGAGGGCCTGCCAATCCTCGAAGGTCCGCCCGGCGAAGCCTATGGGCTCCCCATCGGCTCTCCAGTAGAGGTTGCCGCGCACAGCCACGTTGTCGTCCTCCCAGGAGCCTGTGAAGAGCGGGCCATCCTGCCAGTACACGATGTTCCGCTCGAAGGTAAAGGAGAGGTGATCCTCCACACGGGAGCGCTGCAGCTGGCCGTCCAGACTGAAGGCGAGGATGTTGTTGCGTATGAGGTTCTCGCGCCCGTAGTGCTGGTGGTACCCGCCCGTCTTCACATCGTGGACGAGGTTGCCCTCGAGGATGATCTCGGAGCTACCCTCGTCGTTGTAGAGCCCCCAGCCGCCCCTACCATAGTGATCGTACGAGTAGACATGGTGGATGTGGTTGTGGCTGACCGTAGTGCCGGGCGAGGGGCCGAGCGTGTAGACACCCCCCATGTCGCTCAGCACGCCCCAGCCGATGTGATGGATGTGGTTGTAGTCGATGGTGTTGTCGGTGGAGAGGCTCTCCGCGTAGCCCCAGCGCCAGCCCACAGAGACGCCTGTGTAGTAGAGATCGGCGATCTCATTATGGGTGACCTGGTTGCCTCCGCTCTGGCCGATCCACACGCCGACCGCTTCGGGGAAGATGCGTCCCAGGGCCCTGAGAACATTGTTGTCGACAACAATGCCGGAGGTTCGCTCCGCCGGATCGCTCCGGATCACCGTCTCCCCGATGCGGACACCTCCCGCGCCCGCATCCTCGATCATGCACTGGGTCAGCTCCGCGCCGTGACAGCCGCGTCGGAACCAGACGCCATAGGGGCCGATATGCCGAAAACGGCAGTCGTGGAGGGTCACGTTAGCGGCGCCGTCGACCTCGACGACAGCTCCGATGCTCACCGCAGCCTGCCCATCACTGATGCCGTCCTCCGGCAGGCGGCACTCAGCGTGGAGGAAGGTAAGGCCCTCGAAGCGCAAGTCCCGGACCCACAGACCGACCGCGGGCTCCCCCACGATACGCAGGAAGCCCTCCGCTACGGGCGCGATGACCTCGGCGGTCTCCGGGGTCTCACCGTCCCGCGGGTAGTACAGGAGCGTGCCGTCCTCTCGCAGGAACCACTCTCCGGGCGAGTCAAGAGCCGCCTCGTACCGCTCGAGGTGGTAACGCTGGCTGGGCGCCCACTGCTCGAAGGGCCATGCCGCTGCCCCGCGCGTAACGACCACACCCGTCTCGTGGTCGACGGACGCGATGGGCAGGTGAGACGTGGCCCAGGAGTGATAGGGCACAACCCAGGCGCTAACGGGCACGTTCTGAATGTCCGAGGGACGAGCGATGAAGGAGGAGTTAGGCAGCAGACTGCCTTCTCCCGTGTGCGGGTCTCGCACGGGTCCGGCCTTGCCGCGGGTGTAGTAGTAGAACTCGTCCGGCTCGCGGGCAGGAATGGCTCGCTGGCCGTTCACCCATAACTGCTCGAAGCGCCACTCACCCTCCGCGGCTTCCGGCACTGAGGCGGTCCACACGCCGTCCTGGCGCACCGTGAACCCATGGACGCGTCGTCCACCAGTGAACACCGGCTTCTCGCCATCGGCCGCCCGGTACGTGGTCGGTCCCGTGTCATCGGGGGTGAAAACGACGGGCTTCGAGAGCTCATACTCGCCCCCTGCGAACCGCACCTCAATGAGGCCCTCGGCGCCCCCCTCCCTGAGGTCTCTCACTCGATCGCGGGCTGCCTGGAGCGAAGCGAGCGGGGCATCGGAGGAGCCCGCAGCGGCGTCGTCGCCCGCCGGGGAGACGTAGATCGTGAGGGTCGGCTCTCCTCCGGGTTGGAGCATTGAGAGCGCTATCGACGCGATGGCTAGGACGTGGGGCATCGGCTCACCTCCGACTGGGAAGTTCGCCGATGCGCTTGCTCTATCCTGGCCTCAGAAGGACCACGCGGCTTCTAGCGAAGCCTGCAGCTTGCCCGTGTTGGTTGTCTCTAGAGAGAACCGACCGCGACCGGGGAGCTTGTAGGTGATGCCGAATCGGATCTCGTCCTTACGGAAGTCCTGATCGTTGGTCTGGCGGACCCGAATGAACAGGTTCGGGAACACTTCCGCCTCGATGTCGAATCCGCTCAGCTCAGCATGCTCGCCGATCTCGAGGCTGAACTGTTCCAACCCCAGCGCCTCGCGGATCCGCCCCACGAGACCCTTGACCGCTTGCTCGCTCACCAGACCGCCCAGGGCTGCGGAGAGGTCCGAACTGAGGGCGTCCCCGATCGCCGCAGCACCGCCTCCCCCTTCGCCTCCGCCTCCCGTTCCGATGAGCTGGATGAGCTCGCTTTCGGGAATCGGTGGCTCTGACGACAGTTGGATCTCCGTCGCGCCCAACGGACCACGGATGGCGAGCTGGACGCGGGTGTTCCGACCGCGATAGGCGACGTACGTCCCGGCCTGGACGTCTAGGTTAGCATCGAGCTCGAGCTCGGAACTCGCGGACACGGCGTACTCGAAGCTCAGGCCGAACCGATCAATGTCCCACGTCCGCCCCAAGACCGAGATCCCGCCACCGGCCCCGCTGAACACCCCGGAGAGGGAGGGGCGACGCAGCGAACCCGAGGCAGTCGCCGCACCCGATAGCGGGGCGTCTAGCAGTGGCACGTTCACGTCCTTACCCACCAGCAGCTTGAGATCGCTGAGCACGAAGTCCTCGCGTTCCAGGGTCCAGAGGACTGGGTCGCCCCCAGACGAGAGCGAGGTGGGGATGATGAGCTCGGCATCGCTCAGGGTGATCTCGCCACCGATGGTAGCGGGAACTCGCTCCTCGCCCGTTGCTACCGGACTACTCACGGTGATGGAGCCGTCGAGAACGCCGTGGCCCACATCGAGGTTGCTGAGGTCGGCTTCATTGCCCCCGATGGTGACCAGCGCGAACTCCGCTAGGTCGCGCGCGTTGACCGGTATAGCGTCCAGCGTCACCGTCACGTCATTCCACTGGTTGTAGCCGAGCCTTTCGCCCATGTTCTCGGGCCTGAGGTCGACGGACCCACTCGCCGTGATGCGGCCCGAGCCCAGCCCCGCATCGAGGTCCTCGATCCGAAGGGCGTTCACGCCCGTCTCCGGCTGGTAGACGACCGACAGCGCGGCTGTTCGCAGATCCATGACCCCGTTCGGCCCGGAGAACAGCCGACGTTGGACCCCTGTGATCTGGCCGGCCAGATCGAAACGGTTGCGGGGATCGAGCGGCGACCACCCGACTAGCGAGACGCCGCCGCCCAGGGAGAACTCACCACCCAGAGCTCTCCCCTGGAAGCTCTCCAGAGTGATGCGTCCAAGCTCCGAGTCCTGCCCGGGGGCTATGGCCACACGGATGTCCACGTCTTCCACCGTCAGAGGCGCGCCGCCGAGCAGGCGTTGGGCAACGCCATTGTCGGCCGTGTACACCGCTTTACCATCCTCGATGGCGAGATACCCGTTCAGGCTGGGCCGTGCGAGCGTGCCACCGATCGCCACGTCCAGTTCGACATCTCCCGTGACACCCCAACGGCGGAGCAGGCTTTGCAGGGGCCTCACCTCTGCCAGGTCTTGCCGAGGCAGCCAGAGCCTCGCGCCGATGCCTCGATCCCGCACGAAGCCCCCCTCGCGGTAGGAGAAGGGGAGGTGGACGTCATCGAGGCGCAGCCCTCCCTCGGCCGCTCCTAGCAGGATGCTTGACACGGTGAGCGCGCCTTCGTTCAGCGCGACCCCCTGCACGGTCAAGCTGTCATACTGCAGCGTCTGACCGATGGCGCTATGGAGCCCCTCTGGAAGAGTCACTACCAGGTCGCGCGCCGTGATGGTTCCGCTCACGGCAGGGGAGTCGGTCTCCCCATGGACGACCATCCGGAAGGATCCGGTGCCGCCCGTCAGCGCCTCTCCTCCGAAGAGGGCCGCATAGCGCGCCAGGAGCACATCGCGCCCTTCAACCGTCCCATCGATTCGCCCATCATCGCCGAGGGTAGCGTCCACCCGGCCCTCCACTATGCCGGATTCACCGATGATCGCGAACTCGGGTGCAACGACCCTCTCGTTAAACTGATCCCAAGTGATGGTACCAGTCACCATGGGAAGGGTATCCCCGAGGTAGCTCGCCTGCTGCAGCCGCAGGCCCGTGCCGGTGATGTAGAGCGAGCCGGGCTGCCCATCGATGTCGAGGTGCCCGAAGATCTCGCCCCCCACCGTGTCGGCCGCCCGCGTGATGGGCGCCATGCCGGCGGGGTCATCACTCCACGCAGTGAGCAGATCTGCCAGCGCGCGGAACCGCAGTCCCGCGGCATCCACGGACGCGTTTACGGCTCCCGACTGGGAGTCCCAGAACCCCGCCACTTGGACCAGTCCGCCGGCGCCCTCGAGTACCACCGGCCCGAAGTCCACGAGCACTGTGCCCGTAGTGCTGAACCGGCTCGCCGCCGCCTCGATGGAGCCCTTCTGGAAGGTCTGCCCGCCGACGACGAGTTCGTCCGTCTGCAGGTAGAGGCGCGCCTCGAAATCCTCCGCGGGGCCATCGATGGTCCCCGACATCGAGACACGGCCCGCCAGGCCGTACCGACTCGCCCACTCCTGCACGTCCGGGTGCATCGTCAGGTCATCCGCGGTCCATGTGACCTGCAGATACCGCGTGTTGAACACGTCGCGGACCACGCCCTGGGCGGTTAGCCCACCCGCGTCTACCGCAGCGCGCAGGTCGTGGACCTCCAGGTCCCCATCCACCAGTGCCAGATCCACCGCGGCCTCACGCACGGGCCAACCCGCCGCGACGGCATCACGGAGTTGCACGGAGCCGTCAGCTACGAGTCGGCTGACGGGGCCCTTCACCGTCGCCTGCAGGTAAGCCAGACCCGACACGTCATACTCGTTCGGCGTCTCCGCGAGGGAAAGGACGTCCTCCAGGTCCACCCTGTCCGCGCGCACCAGGAGGTCTAGCACGGGGTCGGCCGGAGTCTCGCCTTCCGGGAGGTAGTCCCGCACCGTGCCGTTCGCGACGATCGCCGAACTGCCTCGCGTGAGATGCAGGTCAGCCAGAGCGATCTCCTTGAGGTCACCGGACAGCGTACCGACCCGCAGGTGGTCTGCTACCCAGCGCTCATAGCTGGGATGCTCCACCTCCACCGACCCATACCAAGAGGGGGAGTCCAGCGGCCCGTTGATCCGACCGACGAAGGTCGCCACGCCGGCGAGGTTTGGCCAGGTCGTATCGACGGGTTTGAGTGCCTTCGCGAGACCCGAAACGTCCGCGTTCTTCAGCACGATCCGCGTGTCAGCGAGCCGCATCGGCTCCCCATCAGCCACTGGGAAGATGAGATGCCCTGACGCCTGCGCCGATACCTTGGGATCGGTCACCTCAAGCCACGGGATCTCCAGGCGCCCCGCCACCGTCCTCGCTGCGAACGCGGCCTTCTGCAGTGTCAGCTCGCCGTACTCGAGACCCTCGACCCGCCCCTTGAGCACCACGTCCGGCGGCTCACCTGCCGATGAGGGCGAGGTCACCTCCAGCCGTGTCGTGAGGTCACCTATAGGAATCGTCTCGCCTACGTCGACATAGCGACCGATGCGTTCGATAGGGTAGCCGTCGAGAAGCCCGCTGAACGCATACCGGGACGCCCCATCGCCATAGCGCACCCAGCCCGAGCCTTCAAGCCCTGTGCCATCGACCTTGGCCCGGATCGCCGAGATGTCGATCCCCTTCGCGTCGAAGACGGCGTCAGCAACGATCGAGGCGAGGTCGGTGTCTAGGAGCCGTGCGTAGCCCTCGCGGATCTGAGCCCGTCCTCGCACACCCTCCGCACCAAGCTCCACAGATGCAGATAGGCGGCCCCGGAAGGAGAGACTCGTGTCCTTGGCGAGCAGCCAGTTGGGGGGATCGAACAGCGGGCCCGTCGCCGCGCTGACTTCTGTCTCGGCTACTCCCGCCTCGCCGCCCAACTGCTCTGGATCGCCCACCCGCGTCTGGAGTTTGAGATCCTCCGTCGCCACTCGTGTCCCATCCGGGAGCACGGCGGAGAGCCCTGGCGAGGTGAGATCACCGCTTACCACCAGTTCGGCGCCGCTACCCGTCACAAGCAGGTCACCCGTCAGCGGTCCACCGCTGGTGATCTCGTACCCCTCGGGGAGTACCGGCCACTCCCTCAGGAGTTCAGCCGGGTCGATGTGCGCGTCGCGCACCGTGAGGTTGTAGAGCGGCCCCCCTGCCTCGTCGAGACCGAGGACGCTTCCGGTAACCCTGGCCGTGCTCGAACCGTAGGCCACCTGCGCGCCATCGAGGAAAAGGCTTGTGCCAACGACCTTCAGGGGGCCGTCGTAGGTGGCGGTGCCGTCGATGTGCTGCGGCGAGGACACTTGGGCATTCTGGAGATCGGCACGGATCGACCAGGCGGGCGCCTGCCCGGGAGCGAGGGCCACCCTTGCCTCCGCCGATACCTGCCCGCCGCGGAACTGTAGCATCTCCGCGGGGGCCGAAAGATAGGACGCGGCGTAGGGTAGATCGACGCCCGAAACGCTGATGTCGAAGCTCTGATAGGAGGCCTCCCCGAGCCCCACTTCGCCGCTGAACCCCACGCGGCCCACAGGCTCGGTTCCGCCAGAGAAGCTACCTGCAACGGTGAGTTTGGTGTGGTCCGCGAAGTCCGCGAGGGCATCGATGTTGTTGGGCGTGATGTCGACGATGCCCCGCGGCGTGACGATGCTCTCGTCACGGTAGTGGACCCGGCCCCCTCTCATCCGAATCGTCCCCGCGAAGCGATCGGGCTTGGGCTTCCTGTCCTTCGGGATGAGGTCGTCGAAGTTCCACCTGCCCGACGGGTCCCGGCTCACCTCGGCTCGCAGGCCGCTGACCTCCACCGAATGGATGCCTCGGAGCGGCAGGATGTCGCGGTCGAGGATCTGCCGTCCGCGGTACCGGACGCGAACCTCTTCTGCCGTCACGAACGGGGTGTCCTCGAGGGACCGGTCGCGCTGGGCGATCACCACATCTCGGAGCACGATGCCAGTGAGGGGGTTCCCCGAGATAGAGCCGATCCGCACATCCCGGTGCAGGTGGAACGCGGCCTCGGTCTCCGCCGCGCGCTTCACATCATCCAGGCTCCAGCCCATCGCAAGCACGCGCATGGCGATGAGCGCGGGGAGGCCAATGAAGCCAACGGCGAAGGCGATCCCCTTGGATGTGAGACGGTTGCGGACCACGCGGCTCCCCTTGTCGGAGCGTTCCGCTTCGCCGTCGCCTCGACCTCCGGGTCGTTAGGAGGCTAAACTGCTGAAACGACAGCTGAACCGGTTGTTGTTCATTATGATTCGCCGGGAGTGGACTTTACCATGCCGTCATCTCTGTTCGTGTCCGCGCTTGCCGTAGCTCTGCTGACGGCTGGGGCCGCTGTGGCCCAGATTCCAGACCTCACGTCGCCCGTCCCCTACCCGCCTGATGGGATCGGCCAGAAGCGCGCCAACGTTATCGTCGTCATCTATGATCCCTCCATCCCCTCCGAAGGAGGGAAGCGCCTGACAGAAGTCATGGGCTGGAACGACCCTGATGAGCTTACCCAGGCTCTCATCGATGACGTGCGCGTTGCCAGCAACGGGTACATCAACTACGAGGTTGTCCTGCGCCTAGACCTCGACAAGTGCCCGCCCTGGCGAAGCGGCTTCCGCTATGACCCCGATGACCTTCTCGACGACATCCGACACCAGAACTGGAAGCAGGGCGATGGCGCGAGCTACGAGGGGATCCTCGTGGAGAACGACCTTGTGGAGGCCATCGAGGAGCTGGATGTCACGGAGGTCTGGCTTTGGGGCGCTCCCGGAATGCACTGGGATGAGTATGCGATGTTCATCCCCGGCAGGGACGACCGGCTCCCTCCCACGGACAACCCGTGGTTCTACCGGCCCTACGACATACCGGATCTCGGCAAGAGCCTCTGGGTGATGGGTTTCAACTACGAGCGCGGCGAGGGTGAGATGCTGGAGAGCTACTGCCATCGGGCGGAGGGGATCCTCGCTCTGGCCGTAGCCGGCGGCGTCTGGGACACCTCTCGTGATGATCCCTGGAACGTCTTCACACGGGTGGACAAGGATCATCCAGGCGAGAGCCACGTCGGCGGTGTGCACTATGCCCCCAACAGCCGCTCCGACTACGACTGGGGACATGATCGCTACGTGCAGACCTACGCTCTCGACTGGCGCAACTACCCGGATCTCAAAGGTACGAAGGCCATCATGAACTGCTACGACGGGTGGGGGCCGGACATCGTCACCCACCACTGCTGGTGGCTTGGCATGCTGCCCAAGGCGCTTGGACAGACGGAGTACGGCTACAACAACTGGTGGATCTACGTCGCTAACTTCGACGAGGACCTTCAGGATCTGCCGCCGGACGAGGAGTAGCCCTCACCGCCTGCGCCGTAGAAGGTCCAGTGCGACGTCAACCGCTTTGATTAGGCTGTATTCGCTCGCCTTGCCCTGCCAGGCGATGTCGAAGGCCGTGCCGTGGTCAACCGAGGTTCGCAGTACTGGGAGCCCCAGCGTGGCGCTGATCGTACCGTGGAAGTCCCGGGTCTTGGTCGCGATGTGGCCCTGGTCGTGGTAGAGGGATAGTACGCAGTCGTGCTGGCCCTGCAGTCCTTGGTGGAACACGGAGTCTGCGCCAATGGGTCCACGTGCATCGATGCCCTCCGACTGGGCATTGCGTACCGCGGGTTCCAGGTGCTCAGCCTCCTCGGTTCCGAACTGGCCGCCGTCGCTGGCATGCGGGTTCATCGCCGCCACGGCGATGGATGGCCTGTCGAACCCGAGTTGCCCCATTGCCTCATGCACACGGCGCAGCATGTCGAGGACACGTTCACGGGTTGCGTAGTCGATCGCCTGCCGTAGTGACAGGTGCCGGCTGAGGAAGAAGACCCTCAGGCCCTCGGTCACGAACAACGTGAGGGGGTGCGCGACGCCGAATGCGGCGGCGAGAAGCTCGGTGTGCCCGATGTGTGGGACCCCTGCGGCACGCAGCGACTCCTTGTTGATGGGCGCGGTGACGATAGCGTCGACCTCGCCCGCCCGCGCGATCTCGCAAGCTCGCTCGATATACGCGGCGGAGGCTTCCCCTCCAGCCGCTGTCACCGTTCCCGGCGCTATTCCATCGGCGCCCGCGATGGGCACATCGATGAGTTGACCGTCCTCGGGCATACGCAACCCAAGCGCCTGCGCGCATCGCCCCAGCACATGCACGCTGCCGATGAGCCTCACATCGTGCTCCCCGAACGCTGGCGCCCTCAGGGCCTTGAGGCAGATTTCGGGACCGATGCCAGCGGGTTCCCCCATGGTGATAGCGATCCGAGCCAAAACCGCACCAACCTTCCGTCGTATCTCCAAGGGCTTCGCCATCGCCGGGCGAAGGGACCTGCACAAACCACCAGATGGGAAGTGACCTCTCTGAACGAAGCGGAGATCCTCAGACGCACCTTGGAACAAAGCGCGGAGGCTAAGCGAGCGGCCATCAAACCTCTGAGCGCCCCCTTCGAAGCCGCCTGCCGAGCCATTGGCGACCGCCTTCAAGCCGGCGGCACCCTCTTCACCTGCGGCAATGGGGGATCGATGTGTGACGCGATGCACCTGGTCGGTGAGATGATCGGCCGCTTCGCGTACGACCGCTTGGCCATTCGAGCCGTCACCCTGGGGGCCAATCCGGCGAGCGTCACGGCCATCGCCAACGACTACTCCTACGTGGACGTCCTCCTGAGGGAGGCGGATGCTCTGATCGCCCCGGGCGACGCGCTCATCGGGATCTCCACCAGCGGCGGAGCTCAGAACATCACCGCCGTCGCTCGCCTCGCTCGCGAGCGGGGCGCCTTTGTAGTAGGCCTCACGGGACGGTCGGGTGGTATCCTGGCCGCTGAATGCGACGTCGAGCTTCGTGCGCCCAGCGACGCTACGCCCCGCATCCAGGAGGTCCACATCACCCTCATCCATGCCCTGTGCGAAGCTCTCGAGGCTAGGCTTCGCCCGCCGACGGCGTGAACCGTCCCGAGCGCGCCCTGGAGCCAGGAGTCCCTTGCCCCTGGCGCGAACCTGGAAGACACGGCGCCGACGAGCGCCGCCATCCGGCTTCAGGCCTTCCCTAGAGGTGAGTCTCTGCCCATGAGCGACACCAGCCACCCTCTCGACATCGAGAACCCCCAGGTCGTTGGGATCAACAAGGAGCCGCCCCACGCCACCTTGATGCCCTACCTCACCGAGGAGCAAGCGATCGCGCGCGACGCCAAGGCGTCCCCGTGCCGGCTCGATCTGAACGGCCCATGGCGGTTCCATCTGGCCCACAACCCGTCCGAGGTGCCCCCTGGTTTCTGGGATGCCGGCTATGACACGTCGCCCTGGGATGAGATCGAGGTCCCTGGCAACTGGCAGCTACAGGGCCATGACGTGCCCATCTACGTGAACGTACGGAACCTCTGTGGCGGTCCGCCGCCTAAGGTCAGAGAGGACTTCAACCCTACAGGCTGCTACGTCCGCGAGTTCCGGATCCCGGAGGAGTGGATAGGGCGAGAGACGTTCCTCCACTTCGCTGGCGTCCAGTCCGCCTTCTACCTCTGGGTGAATGGCCGGATGGTCGGCTACAGCCAGGGCAGCATGACGCCCGCGGAGTTCCGCATCACCGACTACCTGCAACCTGGCGCCAACCGGATCGCGTGCGAGGTCTACCGGTGGTCGGTGGGTAGCTACCTGGAGGATCAGGATCATTGGCGTCTGTCGGGCATCTACCGCGACGTGTTCCTCTTCTCAACGCCCAAGATCCACATCCGCGACTACAAGGTCGAGACCCCCTTCGACGCTGACTACAACGATGCTATGCTGCGAGTCCGCGTCAAGGTGCGGAGCTACGATGGAGAGGCGCGCTGCCGGGTCGCGGGGCGGCTGCTGGATGCGTCAGGGGCTGAAGTGCTGGCCGCCCCGATCTCAGCCGACGTCTCCGTGCCTGCCGGAGAGGATGGCCTCGTCACCCTCGAGACCCTGGTGCGCTCCCCCTCCAAGTGGTCGCCCGAGTTCCCGACCCTCTACACATTGGTGCTCTCCCTGTATGCCGAAGACGGCGCCCTCATCGAAACCGAGAGCTGCCGAGTGGGGTTCCGCTGGGTGGAGCTCAAGGACGAGCGCATCCACGTGAACGGCGTGCCCATCATCATCGGCGGAGTGAATCGGCACGACCACGACCCCGATCACGGCAAGCGCGTTCCGCGCGAGCGCCTCATCGAGGACATACTCGTTCTCAAACGCCACAACGTGAACGCAGTGCGGACCTCGCACTACCCCAATGACCCCGAGTTCTATGACCTGTGCGACGAGTACGGTCTCTACGTCCTCGATGAGGCGAACCTGGAGTCTCACCACTACTGGGACCGCTTCTCCAAGGACCCAGAGTGGGAGCGCGCCTTCGTGGATCGGGCCGAGCGCATGGTGGAGAGGGACAAGAACCACCCGTGCGTCATCATGTGGTCGCTCGGGAACGAGTCCGGCTTCGGACCGGGCCATGTCGCCATGTCCGACTGGATCCGGCAGAACGACCCCCACCGACCTATCCACTACCATCCGGCGTGGGATGACGCCGCCGTCGACCAGCTCGCGCCCATGTATCCGCAAGTCAGCGAGACCATCAAGTGGGCCCAAGACGAGAGCGAGACTCGGCCCGTCATCATGTGCGAGTACGCGCACTCCATGGGGAACAGTACCGGCAACCTCAAGGAGTACTGGGAGGCTGTCCGCACCCACAAGCGGCTGCAGGGCGGGTACATCTGGGACTACGTGGACCAGGGCCTCCGCCGCACCTGGCCTCCGACGATCACAACGCCCGATGCCGCCCGACCCCAACGGAGACCGGCGGTGTGGGCTGACGTGACCAAGGGGCGCGGTGGCGGCAAAGCCGTCACCCGTGGGTGGATTCAGATCCCCGATTCCGATGACCTCAATGTGCCCCACGGACCCGTCACCGTGGCCGCATGGGTCCAGCCCACGGAGGATGGCGAGGACCAGCCCATCATGGCAAAGGGCGACCACCAGTACTGCCTCGGCCAGCGCGCCCGCGGCTCTGTCGAGTTCGCGCTCTGGGATGGCGAGCAGTACCACAGTGCCCGAACCTTGCTGCCCTCCGACTGGGTCGGACAGTGGCATCATGTGGCCGGGGTGTACGACGGCGCCATGATCGCCCTCTTCATCGATGGCGAGGTCGTGGCCACGAACGCCTGGGATGGTCGCGTACCCGACTCCCAGTTCCACCTGGGCATCGGTCGCAACGTGGAGACGGACAGCCTGTTCCAGGGCGTCATCGACTCCGTGCGGATCTGGGACAGAGCCCTTCTGCCCGAGGAACTCGCTGGCCCGACGCTTCCCGACGATGGCTGCATCCTGCGGCTGGACCTCGACGAGTTCGGCGATGCCGAGGGAGTCGAGTACTTCGCCTACGGCGCCGACTATGGGGAGGCCCCGACTGATGGGAACTTCTGCATCAACGGACTGATGTCGCCCGACCGGGATCCTCACCCCGGTCTCATCGAGTATAAGAAGTGGCTCGAACCCGTCGAGGTGCATCCTCTCGACCTCTCGACAGGCTCCCTCCGCGTCCTCAATCGCTATGAATTCAGTGATCTCCGGCACCTTGCCATCGAGTGGCGCATCCTCGAAGACGGCATGGCGATCGTCTCGGGCGCTCATCCGCCGCTGACTGCTTCCCCCGGGCAGACCGCTGATCTGCACCTCGGCTACGAGCTGCCGACGCCGCGGGCGGGCTCGGAGTACCGTCTCCATGTGAGCTTCCGACTCGCTGCGGATGCCACCTGGGCGCCGGCCGGTCACGAGGTTGCCTTCGCTGAGTTCGCCCTCCCCCTTCAGGCCCCGGCAGCTCAGCCCCTCGACCCGTCCGCCATGCCCGCCCTCTCGCACTCCAAGACGGCAGATGGCGTCCGTCTAACCGGCGATGGCTTCGAACTCGCCTTCGACGCCTCCGGCCGACTCATGGAGTGGCTCGTCGCGGGCGCACGAGTCATTGCCGCTGGCCCCACGTTTGACGGCTGGCGCGCCCCAACCGACAACGACCGCCTCAAGCCCTCCCTCCACCTCTGGCGCGAGGCGGGCCTCGACCGGCTCGAACACCAGACGCTCTGCACCGACCTCCAGGCCGTCTCTACGGCCGAGATCCGGGTCCGCACCGAGGTCCTCTCGCGAGCGGCTGGCCGCGAGAACCACGTGCGAAGCGTCTTCGACTACACCATCTACGGCAGCGGCGATGTGCGGATCGCCCACACGGTGGACTTCCTGGGCGAATGGCCGCATCTCCCCAAGGTCGGCATGGCGCTCACCCTGCCAGTGGACTTCACCACCATCGAGTACTATGGCCGCGGTCCCCACGAGTCCTACATCGACCGGTTCCACAGTGCGCCTCTCGCTCGCTGGCGCCAGACAGTGGACGAGCAGTACTACCCTTACATCATGCCGCAGGAGACAGGTAACAAGACGGAGGTGCGGTGGGCGGCTTTCACCGGGTCTGGCGGCCCTGGCCTACTCATGGTAGGCGACCGGCCACTCCAGCTCCGCGCCCTGCGTTACTCCGATGAGGATCTCACCATCGCCAAGCGGACCTGCGACCTCGCCAAGAGCGACGTCGTCCACCTGAGCCTCGCCGTGGCGAACGCCGGTCTCGGCAATGGGAGCTGCGGCCCTGATACCTTGGACGAGTACCGCGTCGTCGGCGACCACTTCGAGTACGCGGTCTGCTTCCGCCCCTTCCAGGCAGGCGCGCAGCAGCCCGAGCACCTCGCCCGGATCCGCGTGTAAGGGGGCCTACCGTGGACATGGATCGACGCGCCTTCATCGCACGAGCGGCCACGGCCGTTGGCGCGGCCGGCATCGCCGCCCGTTCGGATAGCCAGGAACCGCTGGGCACAGGAGGCGAGTTGAACGCCTACCAGTTCGGTCCTACCCTCTGGGTCCGAACCGGTCCGACGCCGCTGCTCGCGTACCGCTCCCATCCCACCCAGAAGTACCCCTACATCTACCCCTTCATCGGACCTGCCACGGGCCTGCCCGTTACCTCGGAGTCCAGCGAGCCGTGGCCCCACCACCGCTCCATCCTCTTCGCTTGCGACGCGGTCAACGGAGCCAACTACTGGCAGGCGGGCGTCGACAGCGGCCAGATCATGTCCCGGGGGGCCTCTATCGCCGAGGCCTCCCCGGAGGCCGTGGCCTTCGTCGACACCACCGACTGGCTGAACCCTAACGGCGGCGTCGACTTCATAGATGAGCGCCGCTTCACCGTTACCGCGCCATCAGCGGGGCTGCGCCTACTTCACGCAGACATCCGCGTCTGGGCACACCGCGATGTGCACATCCGCCAGACGAACCACTCCCTCTTCTCACTGCGAGTCATGCCCGATCTGGCTCCGCAGTGGGGCGGCAATCTCATGGACTCTGAGGGGCGACGTGGCGAGGCTGAGACCTTCGGGGCGCGCGCTGGCTGGTGCGCCTTCTGGGGCGTACGGCACGGCATGACCGAGGGCGTAGCCCTCTTCGACCACCCCGCGAACCCGTGGGCGCCCTGCACCTGGTTCACGCGTGACTATGGCTTCATCTCGCCGACGCCGATGCAGTGGCTCGGCGAGCAGGGGATGGATGTCCCCGAGGGCGCCTCGTGGCATCTGCGCTACTGCGTCGTCGCCTTCGCGGGCGATCCGGCTGAGGCGGGACTCGCCGCGCTCTACGAGGGCTGGGCCTCGTAGAGCGCGGCCCATGTTCACACGTTCGGCCAGTCGGGGCCGGCGCCCCAGGCCTGTTCCGCCAACGGCGCGATCTGCTCCGTCACCCACGCCTCGCCCGCCGACGGGCTGACGCCCTTGTGCAGGAACCAATGCTCGGTGTGCTCCAGTTCCTCACCGGGTTCGAGGGTCTCCAGCGGGCTGAGCGTCTCGAGCTCCAGCATGTTCGGGTCGCTGTTGGTGTAGGTCTCGACGCTGCAGCCGCCGTCGGGGTACAGGGCATCCTCGAAGTAATCGAAGGCCTTCAGGAAGCACACATCATCCCGCACGTAGGCCGCCCAGCCATCTTTCACGCTAGCCCCCAGCTTGAACGCCGACTCCGCGTTCGCGCTGTGTCGCAACAGGATGTACTTCGATCCCCACGTCACCCTCGGGTCCGTCATGTCCGCGTAGGGCCAGAGGGTCAGGGTCCGATTCGGAAGCAGGCCGTCGGGGTGGCTCCGGGTCGGCATCGGGATGACGGCTTGGCCACCGGGCGCCATCACCGACAGACCCCACGCCGCGAGATCCACGGGCCAGAGACCGTCGTTCCGCAGCCGGTGCGTCACGCGCACATAGGCTTCCTTCGGCGACAGCTGCACATCCATCTCCTTGCGGATGCCGGTCGTCGGCTCCGTGGACTGGATGAGCCGAACCCCACCAGATAGCGGGTCCACGTGCACCGGACCGTTGTCGGGATAGTACGAGCGCGGCATAGCCTCCGGGGAGTGCCACAGCCGGTGACCGCCGTAGATCCGCCATTCGTCGCCGCCCTGCTGTCCCTGATCCTCGGGCTTCTCCCAGAACTCGTTCCGCTCCCCTACGAATCCCACGCGGATGATGCGCGGACCAACCACCGTCGTGATAACGAGATCGATCTTCGCGTTGCTCAGCCTGATGCACTCAGGCCAACCGTTGTACTCGATGCGCTCCATGGTCTCACTCCTCGAATCTATAGATCGAAGATCACTTCGGCCCTCAAGCCGCCGGCGAACTCGGCGACATACAGGCCGTGGTAGGTAACAGCCTTCACATCCAGATGCGGCGCCGCCGGCAGAGCCGTGAGGGGCACCCCCGCCGCCCCGCCTCGGAGGGATCCGCTTTCGTCCACGGTCACATCCCACTCCGTGAACAGCACTTGTTCCGTCTCCGACAGGTAGAGCAGCTCACCGAGCCAGGCCCGCAACAGAAGGTCGGGCTCAGGCATCGTCATACTGACCGCGACCGCCTCGGTCGTTGCGGGCGGAAGCTCACGACCGAGGATCTCGCGGAACAGCCCTCGCGCCGCGCATACGAGCAGATCGGCCATGTCCGCGCCGTAGAAGGCCATCCGGAGATCGGCCGTATGCTCCAACACCTCGTAGCACGGCGCATCCATGATCGAGTCTTCCTCGGGGTCCTACGTGGTCCCTGCAACCGGAGCGCGCGCCGCCTGACCCGTTGAGGCAGGTATCCGCCGTGCCGACGGCAGAAGATTCGCTTGCCTTGCGCAGGGCTGCGGAGCCCGCGCGGCGCCGAAGGCACCGGCGCGAGGCGCGCCCATCCTTCACTCGGCTCACAGACCTCAGGGAGTGGGACCGCCCCAAGCTCTCTGAGATGGCCGGCCACATTGAGCGGATGAAGGCGACTGGCACCGAGATCTACACTATCGCCGTGGACAGCAGTGGGAACCCCCGAGAGGTCCGCTGAGGACTCTCTCAACGACGAGAGGACGTACCCGATGATACCCAAGACCGAAGGCCTCATCGCCGCTCCCTACACCCCGATGAAGCCCGATGGCAGCCTGAATCTCGACGCGGTCGCCGACCTCGCAGCCCTCCTGGCCCGTAACGGCGTGCAGGGCGCTTTCGTCGGTGGATCGACCGGAGAGGGCCCCTCACTCACCGTGGATGAGCGCAACGCCTTGACTGAGGCGTGGACCGCATGTGCTCCTCCGGGCTTCCGCGTACTCGTTCATGTGGGAGACACCAGTATCGAGGCAGCTCGACGCATGGCGGGCAGGGCTCAGGAGTGCGGAGCGGCGGGCACTGGCCTGGTGGCGCCCTTCTACTTCAGGCCGCGCGACCCGGAGGTTCTCATGGACTTCTTCGCCAAGGTCGCCGAAGCCCAGGAGATCCCCATCTACTACTACCACATACCCGAACTGACGGGTGTCGACGTGGATGTGGCCGCCTTCATCGAGGCCGCGTCCCTAGCCGTCGCCAACTTCGCGGGCGTCAAGTACACGAGCTCCGATCTCTACGGCTACGCGCTGGCCCAACGGGCCGCCGGGGGACGCTACGACCTGCTCTATGGGCGTGACGAGATGCTCCTTTGCGCCCTCGTTCTCGGCTGCCGAGCCGCCATCGGAAGCACCTACGGCTTCGCGGCGCCCTTGTACATCCGACTGATCGAGGCCTTCGACCGGGGCGACCTGGAGGAGGCGCGGGAGTTGCAGCGACAGTCCATGGACCTGGTGCGACTCCTGGTGGGGTTCCCGGGGTCAGTCCTGGGTTCGGGGAAGGCCATCATGGCTATGCTCGGCGTGGACTGCGGTCCGCCTCGGCCACCCATCGTGCGTCCCGATGCTGCACAGATAGCCGAGTTGGAGCGGGCGCTGGACGGTATCGGCTTCTTCAGTTATTGCTGCCGCTAGGGCTCAGCGCGGAGGCTCAGATCCCCTCTCGCAGCAGCGCCAGGACCACATCGCCGACGGCTCTCAACGAGTCGGGAGAGCATTTGTCCGGCGTGTCGAAGGTCGTGTGCCAGTAGTTCCGAGTCACTTGGGGCCGCCAGTCGATGAGATCCACCGTCGGGATGCCGGCCTCGATGAGCGGCAGGTGATCGTCCGATACGGCATAGGTCGTGTTCCCGAAGACGTCCTCGTAGCCCAGATCGGCGGCCTTCTTCCATATCCGCTCCACCAACGAGGGATCGGCGCCGTAGGAGTAGTGCTCCCGGCCGAGTTCGAGCGTCTTATCGCCCACCATATCCAGCAGGATGCCGCGCTTGGGGTCGAGTTCGCCCAGGTTGCGGACGAAATGCCGGGCGCCCAGGAAGTACTCCGAGAGCGTCGGTTCCGAGATGCCGAAGTCCTCGCCGTCGGTGAGCAGGATGATGACTCTCGTCGCGGGCCGCTCCAGGCGCAGGGCGCGGGCGATCTCCAAGCAGACGGCCACGCCCGATGCTCCGTCGTTCGCCCCGAGCACTGGCTCTTGCCGGCGCGTGGGGTCAGGGTCATGGTCGGAAAAAGGGCGAGAGTCCCAGTGGGCTAGCAGTACGACTTCACGGGTGTCCGGCTTTGCACCGCCCGCGGGCTCGATGATCCCGATGAGGTTCCGCATGGGGAAGGTCTGACCCGGGAAAGCATGGGTGCTGCGATGTGTGAAGGGCTGAGCGAAGGCTGTGTCGCAGTGCTCCGCGAGCTCGGCGAGCAGCCAATCGCCGCACTCCTGGTGGGCCAGAGAGCCCGGGACGCGCGGTCCGAAGTCACATTGGGCCACGAGCAGATCGAAGGCCCTGTCCGCGTCGAAGTCCGCGGCGGACGGAGCTTCCGACTCCACGGGCGCAGGGTCCGTGCCCGTGGGCGCATCGGTCGCGTCGCCCTGACCGTTGCACGCTCCACAACCGAGAAGGAGCATTATCCCGAGCCATGCGAGCCCCACAGCGCTTGCAGCTCTCCGCGCCGCTCCGGCAGGTCTCATCACCGGTACCTACCCTTCCCGTGCTGCGATGCGCGCGACCGCGCGGACTTCGGTCCCCAACCACAGGCTGCCGCCCCACGAGTCCGTCGCTCGCTCCTCCGCTGTATCGAGTAGGACCTCCACCGCCTCGCCGTCGTTCCCCTCCGCGCCCGCCAGATCCTCGCGTGCGAGTTCCGTGGCGATCTCCTCCGCGCGCGACAGCGCGTCCTCCATCTCCAGGAAGACCTCCCGCGAACGGCGGGAGTACAGCGCGAACCGAACCGCTCCCGACGGTTCAAAGAGCGGTTTCACCTTGACCGTTGCCATGCGCTTCACCCGGGCCACCGCCGCGCCGACCGCGCCACCCACGTCCGCCCATTGCGGGATGTGACACTCGGTGCCCAGGCGCTCCGCGGCGCCGGGTACCGCCGCCCCCGCGGGAGCCCCAACACCAACGACGGGCACTGCTAAGGTAGCATTGACATGCAGGAAGGCGTCGTTGCGGCCCACCTCGTCGCGAAGTGCGAGGTCCGCGCCGCCCTCCCAACGGTAGTTGGGCCACCAATGATCCAGGCAGGTACGGCCTATCCCATAGGCCAAGCGTTCAGCCATGGCCGCGCGCAGCGCCACCAGGAGTTCGCTCAGGGTCATGCCGAGATCCCGGCACAGAACCCCCGCCACATGGCGCGCCGCCCTCCGCTCCGCATGGCCTACCTCCCCGGCCGCCGCGAGCACATCGGTGGGTGTCGGGCCGACGGGCAGGATGACTCTCTCGGCCAGCAGTCTCTGCATCGGCAGCAGGCTTGGGGACGGCAAGTCGAGGACCTCGGCCGCGCGCTCAACCGTGACGGGCCCCTTGGCCACGAGTTGCACAAGCGCCCGCTCACCCGGGAGCAGGTCCTCCGGCTCGGGGGCCCCTGTGACAAGGAAGTCCGGCAAGCCATAGACGCCCCACGAAATGCGCCCCTGGATCTGCTCTAGACGCAACCCGAAACGTTCCGTGGCCAGGGAGACGGGCTCCACACGCCCCGGCCCAAGGTCGAAGCCGCCTGCGGGCCGCACCCTCAAGTGGCTATCGCCTCCAAGCCCGAGAGTGTTCCCGTGGATGCCGGGCACATGGCAACGCAGCCCACCCACGACGGCGCCGTCCGGTGACAGGAGAGGCGCCCCTTCGTCCAGGAGGATGATGTCCGAGGTGGTGCCGCCGATGTCGACGACAACGCCGCGCTCCACCGACGCCAGGTGCCCCGCCCCGATGGCTGACGCTGCCGGACCCGAAAAGAAGACCTCCAGCGGTCGAGCGCGGGCCAGCGACTCCGTCATCAGGGCGCCGTCGCCCCGCACCAGATACATGGGAGTGTCCTTAGGCAACCCATGCATCTCCAGCGCTGGCCGAACCGAGTCCAGGAGCCGCCGCACCACGGGCAGCAAGCGGGCGTTGAGTACTGCCGTCGCGGCCCGAGTCACCGCGTTCAACTCGCCCGAGAGCTCATGCCCGCAGACGACGGGCCAGCCGCCCTCCTCCGCCGCAATCTCGGCTGCCCGAACCTCGTGCTTCGGGTTTCGGATGGCGAAGACGCCGCAGATCGCCACTGCGCCGACCTTGCCGCGCCACGGTGCGAGGGCTCGGCGCAGCCCCTCTTCATCCAGGGGCTGGCTCACCTCGCCATGCACGTCCATGCACCCGTGGACAAAGGCGGTGGGGCAGACGGGAATCTGGGAGAGGAGGTCCTGAGCCCTGGCAGCTTCGGCGTTGAAGCCCAGTAGAACCAGCCCTACGCCGGCGCCGAGCCCCTCCACGAGGGTGTTAGTGGCGAGCGTCGTCGAGAGGCAGACGCGCCCGACATGGCCTAGGTCCCGACCCAGGGCTTTGACGCCGTCCGCTATGCCCAGGGATAGGTCCGAGTAACGGGTTGGGGCCTTGGCGGAGGCGATGATACGATCCCCGCCCGGGTCCGCGAGGACTACGTCAGTGAAGGTACCACCGGCATCGATACCTAGAACGCCAGGAGAAACCGCCTCGGCAGTCATTGGGCTGCAGTAGCCCCTGCCGGGCGTGGCTCAGAAGTCATCGTCGTCGTCCAGCAATCCCTCTTCGCGCCCGATCTCCAGCACCCGCTCCACGAACTCGATCAGTTCATCGGGTTCAAAGGGCTTGGTGAGGTACATGTCCACGCCGAGCTCGTAGCCTCGGGAGATGTCACTGTCATCCCCCAGCGCGGTGAGCATCATGATCTGCGTCTTGGCGATCTCCGGATCGGCGCGTACCTCCTCCAGAACCTCCCAGCCACTCATCTCCGGCATCATGATGTCCAGGATGACGCAGTCTGGGCGGTGCTCGCGGATCGCTTGCAGCGCCTCGCGCCCGTTGTAGGCCGTGAGGACGTCGTAACCCGCGAGCCTCAGGTTCGTGTCGATAACCATCACGATCGGCTTGGCATCGTCAACAACCAGAACCCTGGCCTTCCCCATTTCCCAACGCTCCCTCTACGGCTTCGCGCCCGCTTGGGTCCATTCTACCCATGGGCCGGCAGGGTGTGAAGCTATCCAGCAGGTGCGGGCGCTCACTCCGCCTTCTTTGGCGTCGCACGCCTCTTCGACGTCGCCTTCGCGGCGCTCTTCTTCGCCTTGGGCGTGGTAGCGCCGGTCTCCTTCGGCGTCGCGCTCTCTGGGTCCTTGGTCGCCGGCTTGCGAGACCTCTTCTTGCTTGCGGCGGGCTTGGGTGGGTCGGTCGACGGCGGCGTGAGGCTGACCGGCCTGCGGGGAACGCGCCTGGCCGTTGGCTTCTCGGGCTCCGGCGCTGCCGGAGGCTCGGGCTCGGGTTCGGGTTCCGGCTCTGGCTCGGCAGGGGGCGGCTCGGGGCTCAGATCGGGCTTGCGCCGGGGGATCCGGCGGGCCTTGGCTTCGTTACTCGACTCCTCCGCAGAGGCTGACGGGCGGCCGCGTCCGCGACGACCGCGATGCTCCTCAACCGGCTCCTGTTCGGCGGCTGCAGGCGCTTCCGGGTCCTCTCCCTGCGCATCCTGCGCCGGCGAGCCGTCCAGTTCCAGTGCCGGCTCGGTCCTCTCCTCCACTGCAGGCTCCTCCGCATGTTCTACTTCTGGTTCCGACGGCCGTGTAGGTTCCACTTCAGCTATGTCGTCGGTCGCCTGAGGCTTCTCGGCTTCGGTACGCTTGGCCCGACGGGACCGCCGACCTTGGCGACGCCGGGGCTCTGGCTTCTCGGGCTCTGCAGGCGCTCGCAGGTCCTCGTCTGGGGCCTCTTCCGGCTCGTCCACCGCGGCTTCGGGTTCCGGCTCTGGTTCGGGTTCGGGCTCCGGCTCAGTAGCTGCGGGCGAGGCCTCCGCCTCGGGAGGGGTGGATCGGCGCGAGCGCCGACCGCGGCGTCGGCGACGGCTGGATCGGGTCTCGCCTGCATCCTTGGGCGCCTCAGGTGGCGCGGGCGCAGCGGGCTGCTCTGCCTCCTCCGTCGCGTCAGGCGCGGCCTCGGTCTCCTCCTCTTCGTCAGCCTCGTCAGCGCCCTGAGCTTCCCCCACGGGCGCGGTGCGGAGTCGACAGAGGGCCGCGGCGAACTCCATGGGCCGGAACTCGGCGTAGTCGCCCGGGTGCCGCCCGAAGTGCGGACTGACTCGGTCCAGTCCCTCCTCCGCGATGACCTTGGCAACAGCCTCGGCCACCTCCCGAAGGGTCCGGCGTCCATCGATGATGCCTCGGCGGACCGCGTACTCGATGGCGTCGGCGATGGCGCGAAGCTGGGAGGGGTCCACAATCCCTGTGACCCGTGACACATCGATCTCGTAGCTGCCGAACTGGATCGTGCTCGTCCCCCGGGTATTGACCTTCGAGGGCTTGCGGCCCCGTCGCGCACTGATCGCGGAGGGTTGCGGCGTGCGGTTCTTGATCGGCCACCGCTTCAGCGGCTTCTCTTCCTGGCGCGAACTAGGATGGGCGGCAACCACGTCAACCGCCTGCTTCGTGACCGCGCGGATCGCGTAGCGATCCATCATGAGGACCGTATCGGCAACCTCGAGGTAGTCGCCGCAGCCGCTGACTGCGACCACAGTGGAGACATCCAACAGGTCCCTGAGCATGCGGACGCGGTCTATGTACGGAATGAGGGGGTCGCGACGGGCCCCGACCAGAGCCTGCATGCGGGCGTCCCGGCCCATGAAATCGACCGCGCAGTCATCCTCATCCAGGAGCAGGACCCTGCAGCCCATCTCGAGCGCTTCGAGGAGGTTGGCCGCTTGGGAGACGCTGGCGGGGGCGGACTCGCTGGAGTAATCGGCCACGTCGGTGCCATCGGGCAGGGATCTGAAGAACGCACGTAGGTTCAGGCCGGCCGTGTACCGCCCTTCCTCGGCAGCGATGCGCACGGCCGACGAGTCTGTTACCACCAACTCGCGCCCATCGCCGGGGATGTGATCGTAGACTCCCTGCTGTAGGGCGTTCATGAGGGTGCTCTTGCCGTGGAAGGCGCCCCCTACGATGACGGTAACGCCCGCAGGTACGCCTACTCCCGTCACCTTGCCGGCGTGGGGAAGCTCGACGGTGACGCGAAGCTCCCTCGGGGCAGTGACGGCCACGGCTCGATCTGGATCCATCGGCAAGCACGACTCACCCGACTCGCGGGGCAGGATGGCCCCATCGCCGATGAAGGCCACGAGCCCCAGCTCCGCCAGGGCCGCGCGGAGATGAACCTGGTCCTCCACGGCCTCGACGTGCTGCCGGAATTGGTCCGAGGTCTTGCCATCGAAGAGCAGGGCCTCGCGGCAGAGAGTGGGGACGGCGTGGAAGAGAAGTCGCTCGGCCTCCTCGGTAAGGACGGTTCGGCCCTCGCCGGGCAGGGAGATGTTGAGACGCAACTCGATGTTCTCGTCATCGACAACGGCTGCCGTGCGGCGGAGCACATGCTGCCCGCCCGCATCGACGGAGAGGGCCGCGCTCCGCCCTGTGGTCTCCAGCGTCTCTCCGATGACCTGCGCGGCCCGACGAACGATCCAGTCCGCAGTGGCGCGCCGCGCCGCCTTAGAGGCGAGGAAGCGAGCGGGGAACTTCGCGACCCGCTGCGACACCCTGAGGCGAGCCCTTGTGGGGGCCGCAAAGGGGTCCTTCTGTATGTGGTCGAGGTCGAAGATGAAGTGGCCGAAGTCGTAGGTACCCAGGAGCGACCGGTACGCCGGATAGTCGCGGCCGCTGATCGCCATTAGCGCCGTACGCAGGGCATCAGGTGTCTGCATGGATTGCTCCCGATCTCAGGGGAAGTGGAACGACATAGGAGAGGACGGCCGGCTCGGCCTGGACCTCATCGCGTACCGCCTATCACTCGGACTCGCCCGACAGGCCGCGGGCACGGCGCTTGGCGCCCCCTGCGGGGCGACCTCGGCGGCGGCGAACGGTCTCGTAGTCGATCCCCGCAGCCTCCACCGCTTTGCGCCACGTGCCGAAGTACCGCGTGCTCTTCGCGGCGGAGAGCAAAGCTCCGTTGGAGACCATCACGGCCTTCTGGGAGAGATCGCGGCCGTCCCTGGCCATGGCCTGGATCTCCTCGATGATGCGGCGACGTGTCCACTGCTTGGTGGGTGGCGTGGCGACCTGCTCCACATCGGCGGCGCGGAGGGCGGCGCGCCAGCTGCCGAAGTTCTCCTTGCGACGGGCGGCTCGGTAGAGCCCTGGGTGGTCATGATTGATCGCTGACCAGCTCAGCGACTTGCCTTGCGCGTGGAGTTCCCGGATCTGGGCGATGATCTTCTCCCTCGACCAGAAGTGCTGCCCGCGGATCCTGTCGTAGTTGAGCCCCGCGGCCTCCACCGCCCTGCGCCAGCTCCCGAAGTACCGCTTCGCGCAGGCGGCCGAGTAGAGCTTCCGGTTGGCCCGCTTGAACTCCGCGCTGAGGAGATCGGCGCCCTCCTCATGGTGCTTGCGTATGGCTCGGACGATGCGCTCCTTGGACCAGATCTGCTCGCCCCGTTTGATAGAGGAGTAGTCCAGCCCGGCGGCGTGAACGGCTGCCCGCCAACTACCGTAGTGGCTCTGGGAGCGCGCGGAGGAGAATAGAGCGCCGTGGGTCTTGCGGATACCGGTAGGAGAGAGATCGACCCCCTGCGCGTGTAGGCGCCGGATCTCCTCGATGATCCTCTCCTGGGTCCACTTGTTACCCGGCATCCGTTGCGGTCATTCCAACCCCAGCCACCTTGGGTGGCATATAGTGATCCGTGGCGGATGCTCACTTCGGCCGGACGAATCGCCTGAGCCCGTGGGGCCTCTGTCCAGACACACCAGCCCTCGGAAGATATCCCGACGTCTTCGCACGGTCAAGCGATCCGAAGTGGGGTTACCATTCCTCAGCCGATGCGCGGGCGGCGCGCCAATCTTGCCTATTCTCATTTCGCCCGCGCACCACAGAGGGAAGGGCGTTCCTCACTAAGCCTCTCCGACACCTCCGCCTGTTTCCGAGCCGTCCTTCTCTTCACCTTCACCCTTTGCAGCACCGAATTCGTGGGCACCGTAACCGGTCAGCTTGCGCTTCAACCAGACGTACCCGCGCTGCAGGTCATCCATCCAGCAGTAGAAGGACGGGACCACGACGAGGGAGACGAAGGTGGCGAACAGGATGCCGCCCGTGACGGAGGCGCCAAGGCTCTGCCGGGTCTCGGCGCCGCGCCCCATGCCCGTGCTGATGGGCAGGAGGCTCATGGCTAGGGTGAGGGTGGTCATCATGATGGGTCGGAACCGAGTTATCCCCGCCCTGATCACCGCGTCTGTTCGGCCGAACCCCTCGCGTCGGAGCGTGTTCGCGTAGTCCACGAGCAGGATTGAGTTCTTGGACACGATTCCGATGAGCAGGATGATCCCGATCATGCCGAAGATGTCCAGGATGCAGCCCGCGATCTTGAGGCCGAGGATCGCGCCCGTGATGGCCATCGGCGTACACGTCATCAGGGTCAGAGGGTGGAACCATGACTCGAATAGGATGGTGAGAAGGGCGAAGACCAGGACGACGGAGATCGTGAGAGACTCTAATATGTACCCGAAGCTCTCCGTCATGATCTCGGAGCTGCCGCCGAGCTGGTAGTTCATGCCGGGGGGGAAGGTGAACTCCTTCATGATCTCCCGGATCTTCTCCGAGGCCTCACCAGTAGAGTCACCGCCCGGGTTGACGCCGACGGTGATGACATCGAGCCGATCCCTCCGCGTGAGCTGGGCAGGCCCCGCGCCCTCCTCGACGGTCGCGACGTCGCGGAGGCGGATAGGAACCCCGCCGTTCATGCCGATGACGATCTCCGGCAGGCGGCGGGTGGCGTCGGTGTACTCGTCACCGAACTCGATGCGGATGTCGTACTCATCACCTAGTTCGCGGTACTCGAGCGTGGTATCCCCCTCAACGGCCATACGCAGAGCCATAGCGATCTCGGCGGTGCTGAGGCCCAGGGCCGCCGCGCGAACTCGGTCCACACGGGCCTGCATCTCGGGCTTTCCAGCCTGGTGGGAGCTCATCGCGTCCCATCCCGGCTCAGCTGACAGGCGCTCCCGGACGCGCTCTGCCATCTCCACGAGACCCATCTCACGGGTGCCGACGATCTCGACGGACAACGGGTTGATGTCGCTACCGCCGGGGGAGGACGAACTCCGACGGGCTCGCACGATTGCCCCCGTGATGGACTCGCGGGCGGCGGTCTCTATCTCGGTGCAGAGCTCGCCTACCTCGCGAACACGCTCCTTGGCCCCCTCGCGTCCCTCGTACATGCTGATCCCACGCATACTGGCAAGCATCCGCTTGCCCTTTGGGGCGCGGTCATAGCATTTCACGGAGATCTGAGCGTAGTTGGGCCCGCGGGTGCGTCCCATGTTCCCCACTTCGGTTGAGTAGGCCTCGATCTCGGGGATACCCGCGACGATCTCCTCGACCTGTCGGGTGATGCGGTCTGTGGCGTCGATGTTCTTATCGATGGGCAGCTCGATGTAGACGGAGAGCTGGCCCTGGTCCGAGTCCGCCATCAGGGCCGAGCCCATGGTAGGCATGATGCCGACCAGTATGGCGGCAGTGAGGAGGAAGCCGGCCAGGACTGCGGTGAGGCGGCCCCACCATCGGCGCACGCAGAAGTCGAGGAGCCGGACATATGGCCCCCGGGCCCGGAGCACGGCTTCGGTGCGGTCCTCCTCATCGCCGGAGCCCGCAGCATCGCTCGTGCGGAGCCAGCGGGACGCCAGCATGGGCGTCAATGTGAAGGAAACGAAAAGGCTGAAGAGGGTGGCCGTCGCGACGGTGAGACCGAAGGGGCGGAAGAACTTGCCCACCATCCCGCCCATCATGGCAATGGGGATGAAGACGACCACGTCCACCATGGTGATGGCTACGGCGGCCAGGCCGATCTCGAACCGTCCGTCGATGGCTGCCTGCTCCGACGGCTTGCCCATCGCCAAGTGCCGATAGATGTTCTCGAGCACCACGATGGAATCGTCAACGAGGATGCCGATGGCGAGAGAGAGCCCGAGCATGGTGAGGAAGTTCATCGTATAGCCGACCAGGTCCATCACGAAGAAGGTGGCCAGGAGCGAAGTGGGGATGGCCACGAAGATGATGAGGGTGGCGCGGAGGTTGCGTAGGAAGAGGAAGACGACTAGGGTCGCAAGGAGCACGCCGTACATGAGGTGGTTCTGGAGGTCGTGGAGCGACTCCTTAGTGTAATCGGAGTCATCAGACACGTAAGTGAACTGCACATCGCCGGGTAGCGAGGCCTCGAGGGCGCTGATACGCGCTTTGACGGCTTCGGCCGTCTCGATGATGTTGGCGTTGGTGGTCTTGGTGACTGAGATCGCGACGGAGGGCAGACCGTTCAGTCGGGCGTAGCTGTCGACTTCCGCGACGGAGTCAGTGACGTCCGCCACGTCGCGCAGCTCAATGAGCCCACCGTCGGCAGTGCGTATGCGAAGCTGTCGTATCTCGTCAACGGACTGAAACTCCCCCAGCATGCGGACGGAGTAGTGCTTCTCGCCCTCCTTGAAGCTGCCGCCCGGCAGGTCGATGCTCTGGGCGGCGAGCCACATCTGGAACTGGCGGAGGCTCATGCCGATAGCCATGAGCCGATCCGGACGCACCTTGATCTGAACCTCGCGGACATCGCCGCCGCTGATCTCGACGGTCGCAACGCCGACCGCGCCCGCTATCCGATCCTTGATGGCGTTGTCGGTTACGGCCCGAAGCTCCCGATTACTTAGATGCTCCGACGTCGTACCGATGACCAGTGTTGGCATGGAGCTCATGTCGAACTTCTGGACCACGGGTGTCTCGGCGTCGTCAGGGAGCACCCCCACTATGGCAGCGACCCTGTCGCGCACATCGGAGGCCGCGGCCTCCTGATCTGTGTTGGCGTCGAAGATGATGATGACGTAACCCAGACCCTCGATCGCGGTGCTCTGCACGGTGTCGACGTTGCTGATCGTGGACACTGCATCCTCGATCGGCTCGACGATCAGCCGTTCGACCTCCTCAGCGCCGGCTCCAGGGTAGACGGAGCTGACGGACATGACGGGGATCTCGGTGTCAGGGAAGAGCTGCTTAGGCAGCTTGAACCACGCGAGGACGCCCAGGAAGCCGAGGGCTACGAACACCATAGTCATAGCGACCGGACGCTTGATCGCTGCAAGGGTGAACCACATACCGACCTCCTGCACACGTCGGTGGCGCGAGCCATCTCATCCCCCTGGTAACGTCTTGCGCCCGTCTCCGAGGGGTCGCTCGATCCACTCCTGTTACGAGTCGCCGGTGGCCTTCTCCGGCTCGGGCTCCGCGTCGTTCAGGCCATTGGTGGGCAGGTCGTACTCGACGGTGTTGTCGATAGTGACCGACGCGCCGTCGGTGAGACCCTTCTGGCCACGGATGACGACCTTGTCGCCAGGGTTCACACCCTCGAGCACCTCGACTACGGCCACGCCCTCGATGCCCAATGTCACCGTCTGCCGCTTGGCCGCGTTGCCCTCGACGATGTAAGCCATCATCTGGCCGGCCTCCTCGATGAGGGTGTCCTTGGGGATGATCACGGCGTCCTGGGCCGCACCCACGACGACCTCACCCCTGGCGAACATGCCGGGCTTCACGCCCTGGCCGGCGGGAATGGCGATCTTGATGGTGAAGTTGCGGCTAGACACCTCACCGGCCGGCAGGACCTGGGCCACGCGGCCTGTGATCTCCGCATTGGGCAGGCCGTCGACGGTGACAGTGACCTCGCTACCGACCATGACCCGATCGACATCCAGTTCGGAGACGGTAGCGGCGAACTGAAGAGAGTCGGCGGTCACGATGGTGAGAAGGGGTGAACCGCCCATGGGGGCGATCTCGCCCTCATCGACGTACCGCTTGCTGATGATGCCGCTGACCGGTGACACGATGGTCCGCTTGCCGCGCTGGGCCTGGTAGATTCCCACGCTCGCTTGGGCCGAGCGCAGGGCCGCGCGGGCGGCCTCTATCTCCTTCTCATCGACGCCGATGGTAGGTCCGCTGCTCGCGACAGCCTGGTCGTAGAGGGCCTCGGCCTGCGCCACGGCCTCCTTGGCGGCGGCGACATCGCGAGCGGAGGTGTCCACCGTGAGTCGTCGGTTCTGGGCGTCCCGGACTCCGATCTCGGCGGCGGTCACGTTCTCCTCGGCGGTGCGGACGGCCTGACGCTGCTGCTCGACCTGGGCTCTCGCGGCCTCAGCGGAGCGAAGGGCCTGACGAGCTTGATCGATCTGGGCCTGGGATATGCGGAGCTGCTCCGGCGTGGCGCCCTCGTTGGTCAGCGATAGCGCCTGCTGCGCGATCTGGAGTTGGCCGACCGAGGAGTCGTACGCGAGCCGGGCGTTGTCGACCGTCTGCTGAGAGACGGCCCCGGCGTCGCGGAGGCCCATCATTCGCTGGAGGTCTCGCCGCGTGTTCTCGACCTGCAGCTCGGCTAGCCGGACCTGCTCCTGAGCCTGCTCGCGCTGCTGGCTTCGCGCGCCACGGGCCAGGTCGGCATAGGCATCCTCCGCGGCACGTACGGCGGCCTGGGCGGACTGGATGTTCGCCTCGGTGGTGTCCTGAGTCTGGCTCAGACCGGACCGCGAGGCCTCGAGACCGGCCCGGGCCTGGGCGAGCTGCGTCTCGGCAGCGGCGACACCATCGTCGACTTGGCGGACGGTGAGCTCATAGGCGGTCTCGACCTGGCTGAGCCGCTCCCTCGCCGAGGCGAGCTGGCTGCGAGCCGTCTCGATGCCGGTATCCGTGCTGATGCCGACGAGCTCGTGTCCCTGCTCGGCTTGGGCGAGGCGGATGCGCGCGGCCTCAACGCCGGCTTGGGCCTGGTTGATGCTGGCGTCCAGGTCGCTCGTGTCGAGCCGGATCACAACCTGCCCCGCGGAGATGGGGTCGCCCTCATCGCCCGCGATGTAGACGATGCGGTCCGTGGCGGCCGAGCCTATGTTGACCTCTCGGATGGCCTCGATGGTGCCCGTCGCCTCGACGATCTCGGCCAGCCTGCCGAGGCGGGCCTCGACCACGTCGACGGAGACCGAAGCCTGACCGACCTCGTTCATGCCCGCCTCTGGCGCCGGCTTGCGTCCGCAGCCAGTGGCGATCAGCACGGCGGCAAGGGCCGCGAGGAGAGCCCCAACGGCGGTACGCGAGGGGTGGATGCGAGTGCTCATTGCGCAGATCCTCCATCTTCGTGTTCGGAGGGGAGTTCGGTGGAGCTAGCCTCGGCTTCCGGCAGAGGGGTGGGCTGGACGAGCTGGCCCTCGATGCCCGGCATCTCCGGTATGGGCGGCGCCTGCTCCGGAGTGCTCAGGCTCGGCATCTCGGGGACTGTCGGTGGTTCGATGATGTCGGGCACGAGGAGCTCATCGAGGGTGTCGGTTCCGATGGCGTACTCAAGGTCCGCCCGAGCGAGCTGATAGGCGAAGAGGGTGGTGACGAAACCCTGTTCGGCTGCGGTCAGCATGGACTCGGCGTCGCGGAGGTCGATCCATGGCGCAACATCGTTCTCATAGGCGAGCAGGATCCGAGTCCGCGCGGTCTGAGCGCTGATGACGCTCTGGGCGGCGTCCTCGACGGAGGACCGGGCCGTCTCGAGGGCCTCGAGCGCCGTACGTATCTCCGTGTCGATCTGCTGGAGTTTGTCGGCGATCGAGAGTTCGAGTTGCGTGTGCTGCTCGCGGTACTGGGCGATGAGGGCCTCATCGGACCCGCCATTACGGAGGGGCCAGGTGGCGGCAATGCCGAGGGTCCAGTTGACGCCGTCGGTGAAGCCGGAGCCGATCTGGTAGCCCGTGGTGCCAAAGGCCGAGACGATGGCGTGATCCTGCTTCTCCTGGAAGCGGATCTGCTCCCGCAGGGCGTCCATCTGATGCCCCAGGATGAGAACGTCGGGGCGCTCGTGGGCGACCTCGCGAGCGCGAGCCTCGCCGACCCAGATGAACTCGGGCAGAAGGGGCGCGTTGATCTGCACGCGATCGGCGGGGTCGAGGCCCATAGTGCGCGAAAGGATCGCCAGCGCGGTGCGAACCCCGCCCTCAGCCTGGCGGAGCTGAGCCCTGGCCGAGGAGGCCTCGGCGCTGGCGCGGTCCACGTCGAACTCGGCGACGGTGCCCTCGCTGAACTTGGCCTCGGTGATCCGCAGGTGCGCATCGGCACGAGCCACGGAGTCGAGGCCGATGAGGCGGAGGTGCTCGGTGCGAAGGACGTTGTAGAAGGCCTGCTTGACACCGAGGGCCACGGAACGGCGCGCATCCTCGACCTGGCGCTCGGCGGCGGCAATAGATGCTTCCGCGGCCCTCTCCTGGGCGTCGACCCGGCTGCCGAGGTTCAGGGGCTTGGCGACAGACACGTTGAGGTTCCTGGTGAAGGGTGAGCCAATCTGGAAGCTCTCCGTCTCGCCGGTCTGCGGGTTGGGCATGGAGATGCTCGTCACGGGTCCCCGCGCTGTTAGATTGAGGCTTGCATCGATGGTGAGATCATCCATCGCCCACGCCTGCATCAGGCCAGTCTCCTGCACCCGAACGCCTTGCTCTACGGTCGCCAGGGCAGGATGGTTCTCGAGGGCGAACTGCACCGCCTCATCCAGGGTCATGCCCCGAGGGCTGACAACCGTGATGTCGGCGTACGAAGGCCCCAGGCAGCACACAAGAGCCAGGGCGGCGGCCACCGCTGCGGCGCATGCCCGTGGCCGTACCCATCTCAGTGCCTCCCTCATGGGTCTCCCACTCCTTGTCGGTACTCGGTACTCACTCTGAACTCGACGGCAACACCGGATCATGCGAGTCCTCCTGCGCCTGCTCCACAGTCCGACGTGCCTGCTCGAGTAGCTCGAGGTGGTGCTCCAGGAAGCGCTGGAAGGCGTCGATCTTGGTCATCAGGAGCATGCTCTCGCCTGAGTGCCGGAACACGAGGAGCCGCTCGCCTGGCTCGATGCCCATCTCTCTGCGGGCGTCGGCGGGGATGACCACCTGGCCCCGCTCGCCAACGGTCACCGAGCCATGGAACAGGATCCCTCTGGGTGCTCCGCAGGCGTCTCCGATATCAGGCAAGGCGTCCACCCCCCCTGTTGAACATGAAGAACATGAGGAACAGGATATGAACAACCAGTCAGCGTCTGGCGTTATGTACGATTCCCCTGGACTCATGTCAATAGGCATTGCACGAGATGCTATACGGAGCCTGCGGCCTCATGCTCGCGGGCGGCTATAGCCACAAGCGCCAAGGCCTCGGGCGGCACTCGGGGCGACACGGAGCAGGCCGTTGAGAGGATGAACCCACCCCCCGGGGCGCCATCTCGCATACAGGCATGCACCGCCGCCCGGATCGTGTGGGGATCCCCTGGCAGGAGGGCGTGGACGGAGTCCATGTTCCCCTTGATGAAGAGGGCATCACCGACCCGAGCCTTCGCGTCCGCCAGGTCCACGTTGCCCAGAGGTGGCGGATCAAGGCACTCGATGCCATCGACGCCTGAGTCGCGTATGAGTTCGAGCCGGTCGCCGATGGCGCCGCAGGTGTGGGTGTAGACGGGGGTATCGCTGACCGCCCGGATGCGCTCGACGAGCTGGCGCTCGTAGGGCTGAACGAACTCCCGGTAGTGGCGAAGGCTCAGCAACCCGCCCCCGACATACGGGGAGGAGATCTTGAGGGCATCGATGCCCGTGCGGGCCTGGGCGATGCCCCAGTTCGCGGCATAGTCCAGGCCGACCGCCAGTACCTCGTGGCACCATCTCGGCTCATCAATGAGGCCGATCATGGCTCCCTCGATGCCACAGACGTTCACCAGAGTGTCGAAGGGCGAGAAGGTCTCGCCGTGTACGGAGTAGCGCCCGCCGTTGCGCGAGATAACCTGCTCCAGCGGCGTGAGCATCCAGCTGGGCACGGTCTCCAGCCGCTCGAACGCTTCGGGGCCCACCTCACCCGCCGCAGAGAGTGGTGGCGGATCAAGCGGATGGGGCAGATCATCGTAGGGATAGAGGGTCTGGAGTCCCACAGGATAGGGCGAGTGGTTCACCAGGGGCTCCGAGTAGGTGGCCATGATGCCCTGCGGCGTCTCGCGCGTATCAGAGAGCTTGCGCCGCCAGTCCGGGTCGCTGCCGGGCACGCTCACCAAGATCCCGTCGAACTGGTAGCGCTCTCTCAGAGCGAAGAGGACTTCAACGTAGGTGGCAGCGTCGTGCCAAAGCTCCAGGGGGCTGACGCCGGTAGCGAGGATCATGTGCCCTATGGAGAGCTGACACATCACTGGCACCCGATCCGGGATCCGGCGGCCCATGGCGGCGGCTACACGCTCTCTGGATGTCATCGGTGGCACCCCCAGACCCCTGGCGGGTTCTTCCCTCAGCAGGTGGCACCTTCGGGAACGTACATCGCTTGGGGGACAGCCCGATCGGGCCGTCCCCCAAGGCCGTTCACCGCGACTCACCCGTTACGGGGTCGAAAGCTCGCTCAGTGTGGGGCGCTCGACAACGGTCACCGTTGCGCTCTGCACCTCGCCGTCACGGACGTACTCGACCGTGACCTGCTGGCCCGGCGCGGTCTGGGACGCGAGTCGGATCAGGTCCTCGGCACGCTCCACGCGCTCGGTGCCCCAGAGGATGATCACATCGCCCTCCTGAAGACCGGCTAGGGCGGCAGGCTGCCCCGGCCGAACCTCGCGGAGCAGGGCGCCATACTCGTAGTTGCGCGCCGCCGCCTCCTGCGGACCGCTCCCCAGGCTTACACCGATGTACCCGCGCACGACTCGGCCGGACTCAAGGAGCCGCTGGACGATTTCCTGCACGATGTTCGACGGCACGGCGAAGCCGATCCCCTGCCCTACCGGCTGGAGCGGGTTGCTTGTGGCGATAGCGGTGTTGATGCCGATGATCTCCCCACTCATGTTGTAGAGAGGCCCCCCGGAGTTGCCCGGGTGGATCATCGCGTCAGTCTGGAGATACTGGTCATAGGTCTTCCCCAGGTGACGTCCACGGGCCGAGAGGATGCCCGTCGTGAAGCTGTGGTCCAGTCCGAAGGGGTGCCCCACGGCCATGAGCCAGTCGCCAATCTGGACGGCATCGGAGTCGCCAAGCGGCGAGTATGGCAAGGGGTAGTCCACGTCGACCTTGAGGACGGCGACGTCGGTCTCTTCATCCTCACCAATGATGCGTGCGGGCACAGCCTCGTCGCCCGAGAGGACGACCCATATGTCGTCTGGGTTGATCTCGCGGAGAGCCTGGACGACATGGCAGTTCGTGACGACATGCCCCTCCGCCGAGATGATCACGCCGGAGCCTACCGACATAGGATGCTCAAGCTGACCCGGCGGAGGCGTCGCGGGTGGGCCCTCCTCCTCGGGCTGACCCTCTGTAGCGCCCTCGCCCTCGGGCTGCGCGTTCGGGGTATCGAAGAGACCCCCGAAGGGGTTGAACGGCAGCGTGCCGCCACCCGGCCCGTCCCACTGCTTCTTCTCGCCATCGGGGGACTCCACCCACCACTGGCCGTTCTCGTCCTTGTAGCCTCGGAACTCCCCCTCCGGCGTCTTGACGGTGAACTCATCGCCCTGCATGAACATCCGCATACCACCGAAGGGTCCCTCGCCACCGAAAAACTCCTCCAGCCCCTTGCCGAAGAAGTCCCTCAGGCCATCGGGGCCGAAGGGCATATTCGGCCCGGGCATGTTCGGCCCCATTGCGACGGGGCGGCTCGGGTTGGTCCGCGTGCCAATGGCGACGACCTTGTTCTGCACCTCATTCGCCAGGGCGGCGAAGGAGGGCGGCGGATCGGGCAAGGCCACCCCCGGCGCCTGGGCCACGGCCGCCTGGGGAGCCACGGTGGCCTGGAACAGGAAGCCACCACCGACTGAACCCGCCAACACGAGCAATGCCAACCCCAGCGTACTTACGATCCTCTTGGCTCGACCCTGCATAGGATCCTCAACCTCCTGTAGCTCAACACACTCCAACTGAGCCCACTAAGGAGCCAGTCTCGTAGCTTCGCACACTACCACAGTAGACGAGTATACGGGGGTCCGGGTTTACCAGCCTGGGCTCAGCAAATCGGAAGGGCCGAGCGAGGTCAGGAAGTACGTCTGGCTTGTCTGACCCAACACCTCACGCCGGACGTCGTATGATCAGGACTGCCCGGGGACGGCGCCCGACCATCGAAGGAGGTCCGGCGCGGGAGCCGGGGCGAATCCCCCAGTGGAGGTCTGAGTTGCGTCGGATCTACCCATGGATCAGGACAGTCGGATGGAGCCTGCTCGGCGGCGTGCTGGGGTACGCCCTGCCCTTGCTCTTGGCCCTCGGCGCACTGGCGGAGACCGGCGACTCCAGTTCTAGGACCTCCCGCACGATGGGCTTGGTCGTTGGCGTGGGCGTTGAACCGCGCACCTTGCTCGTCTGCATCCTGGCCTCGCTTCTCCTTGCCGCCGCGGTCGCCGCATGGCGTATCCGGCCATGGGCGGGCCCTGCTGAGGAGGAGGCGGAGTGACCAGCCCTCGACGCCTCACCCTGCTGACCCTCCTAGCTGCCACCGTGGTCACCACATGCGCTCGGGCCGACGAGCCTGGGATGTTCCTGAGTCCCACTGAGATAGCGGAGATCCGCAGCCGTATCGACGCCGGCGATGAGCCCTGGGCATCGGTCTTCGCGGCACTCTATGCCGACGCCACTGCCGCGCTGCGTATGGATCCACGCCCGATCGAGGGCCGTTTCCGATACACGGCCCCCATCGGGCATGCGGCGGATGAGGCGGACCTGCCCCACCCCGATCGGCTGCGCCGTGACAGCCACATCGTTCGTGACCTCGGCTTGGTGTACGCGCTCACGGGCGAAGAGCAGTTCGCTTCGAAGGCGGTGGAGTTCGTGTCCGCCTGGGTGAGCTCGATGGAGCCCAGTTGGCCCTTCGACCGGCCAGGACCCGGCGTCGAAGCCTTCGATTCCACCCTCCCCGCCATGTTCTACGGGTACGACCTCATCGCCGGGAGCGCGCCGCGTACCCCCGAGTTTGCTCAGGCCGTCGCGGCCTGGGCGGGGACCATCGCCGAGGAGTGCAAGCTCCGCCACTACACTACGGGCACGGCGGATACCACCGGCTGGAACATGCTCCTCATCGCCTCGGCCTCCGTGGTGGCCAATAAGCCGCAGGATCGGAACTTCGTGTGGGGCGACACGGAGAACGAGGACACCTTCCAGAGCATGCTCTACCTCCTGTTCGATAGCTCCGGCAAGGTGGACGCGCGGGCGAGCGCCGGCAGCCGGTACCAAGGCGAGGATGTGTTCGTCGCCATACGGAGGCTCAAGACCTACGTGTACGTCGCCGAGATCGCCCGACACCATGGCGTGGATCTCTACAACTGGCAGCGGGACGGACGGGGGCTGCGCTCCAGCCTCACAGCCTACGCGCCGTACTTCACGGGCGAGATCAGCCTCCCCGGAGTGGGGGGATTCCCCCTCGGTCGGGACGCGGATGCCTGGGTCTATGAGATCGCCCACACAACCTGGCCTGACAGAATGTTCCAGGAGGCGATTCAGTACCTGGGGCGCCCCGGCTTCGACATGGATATCCTTGGACCCGTCGCGCTGACCCACCGCTACAGAGGCGGCGGCGAGGCCGCCGAACGCCCGTAGCGCCCGGCCCCGACCACTCTCGGAGGGGCGGTGGGGCATACCCATCGGAGAGGAGTGAGCCGCTATCGTACTCGCTGTGTGCCTCAACCCCGGCCCAGACAAAGTCTACGAGGTCCCCGGGTTCGCCCTAACCGGCGCGCGCCGCCCCTCGCGAATGCTGCACTGCGTGGGAGGCAAGGGGGTGAACTTCGCCCGGGTCCTGGCCAGGTTGGGCCACGATGTGGTGATCCTCGGTATCTCGGCGGGCCATGGCGGGCGCTTCATGGAGGACAGCCTGGATGCCGAGGGCCTCGCGTTCCGCATGGTGCACGCCCCGGGGGAGAGCCGCTTGGCGACTACCATCATGGACCCTGCGACTGGAGTCCACACAGAGGTCAACGAAGCCGGCCCGGCGGTGGGCGAGGCGGTCATCGCCGAGGTGCTCGACGTCTTCCGGGAGCTTCTGCCGGGGGTGGACTACTGCGCTATCGGCGGATCGGCTCCCCCTGACGCGCCCGATGGCGTCTATGCGACAATGATCGAGGGCTGCCACGAGGCCGGGGTGCCGGTGATGCTCGACACAAACCGGAATTGGCTGACAGGCGCGGTCCACGCGCGCCCCACGGTCTTGAAGCCCAACCAGGCCGAGCTGGGCACCATCCTGGGAAGGCAGGTGAGCACACTCGCCGAGGCCGTCGCTGCAGGGAGGGCTCTTGTCGACCGCGGCATCGGCACGGTGCTGGTCACTCTGGGCGAGGAGGGCGCGGTGGCAATCACGGCCGACGAGTGTCTCCACGGCAAGCTCGACGAGCCAGTGCGGGCCCTGAGCCCCGTAGGATCGGGCGATGCCACGGCGGCGGGCTATGTGGCGGGGGTCCTGGAGGGCCGTGACCTGCAGGGCCGAATAGGCCTGGCGATCGCCTGCGGAACCGCCAACGCCTTGGTCTTCGGGCCCGGCATGTTCGGGCGCGCGGAGGCGGAGGCCTGGCTCGATCGGGTGGTCATCCGGCAGCTAGGCATGGAAACGAGCCCGTGAGTATCGTAGGATGATGCGTGTGAACGAAAGTCCCGACCGCAGGGCATCGGCCCCAGTAGGGGGAACTTTGTAGGTCATGGTTCGTCGTACATTGACAGTCCGGTGAGCGGGTTCGGCCTGCCGCGGCCAGACCCGTGAGTGCGGTCGGCAGTCGGGAGATGAATGGTATGTTGGCATTCCTAGGTCCGTTGGGTACCCCCGAGGTACTCATTATCGTACTGATCCTGTTGCTCCTGTTCGGCGCTCGCAAGCTGCCGGAGTTGCTCCGGTCCATGGGCGAGGGAGTCAAGGAGTTCCGCAAGGCCTCGCGAGAGATCATGGAGGACATCGAGAGCGCGGATGGCCCCAAGGGCAAGCACCGGGTTCACAAGACGACCCCAAAGCCCGCCGCGGAGCCCCCGGTCCAGGAGAGCACGGACAAGGCCGAGGAGGCCGTCGCGACGACCGAGAGCTGAGGCCGCCCGCACACCGGACGCGCCGGCCACCAGATCTGGCCATCGCGGTCCCGTCCTAGGGACCCATCAGATGAGCGGCACAGGAGGCATGTGTTTCTATGACGACCAAACGCGCGATAATGACGTTGATCGGTGTGTCGCTGCTTGTGGCAGCGGCATTGGCGGGCCCTGCTGATACCAAACTGGGCCGGTGCCTACCGAAGAGCGGCGATGTGAGCGGCTGGCAGGCCGTATCCTCCAGCTACAAGTATGGCAGCGGCAACGGCATCGCCGACATCTACAACGGCGGCTACGAGAAGCTTCTCCAGAAGGGCATGAAGGCGGCCTGCACCCAGAATTACAGCAACGATAGCCGCCGGATCAACGTCTACGGCAACGAGTTCGATACAGCCGCCAATGCGAAGGCTTACTACAACAGCGAGACCTCCGGCAGCGGCTGGAGCGCCGTCAGCGGAGCCAGCGAGGGCGCTAAGTACAAGAAGACGTCGAGTGTCGTCGTGGGGCACGTTTATCGGGGTAAGGTGCATGCCAAGGTCGTCGCCCAGGGCACATCCGATGCCCAGGTCGCCGCGGTCCAGGCCTTTCTGCGCAAGCTTTCGGAGAAGATTGGCAAGGAGTACTAGCCCCAGTGCCGGGAAGCAGAGAGCGAGCCGGGTCCTGGGACCCGGCTCGTTGTGTGTACATTTGATGTCCGGTAGCCAGAGGCGCGCCTAACTCGGCTTCCTCTTGGGAGTGAGTACCTTCTTGACTACGCCGAGCGCCCCCTGGTGCCATGCCACTCGGTGGGTGACGCCCGTGGCGCCGTGCAGCTCGTGCTTATGGTCTAGGTACCACTGGTAGCAGCGGATGAGAGCATCGCCGTTGCTGAACTTCGGCTCCCAGCCCAGCTCCCGCTTGATCTTGTCCGTCGACACCCAGGAGTCCGTGTGAGCGGTTCCGTAGACCCACTTGTACAGGGGCGAGAGGTGCAGGGCTTCGAGGGCCATGAGCGCCGGGATCACCAAACCCGCCGGCGTGCCCATGATGCGGCTGCCGGTCTTGGCATAGTCGCATAGCTGCCCGACGTATTCCTTCACGGGCCGCAGATCGTCCGAGCCCACGTTGTACGTGTCATTGACCTTCTCGCTGGACCCCACGAGGCAGAGGTAGATCGATTCGCAAAGGTCCTCGACATCGAGGAGCTGGTAGGTGTTGCTGCCATCTCCGATGAGGGGAATGCGGGTACCGCTCTCCACCCAGTCGCAGAGGATCTGGAACACGCCCAGGCGCCCGGTGCCGATGAAGGTCTTGGGCCGGATGATGGGCACGCAGAGGCCGTCGGCCCGCGCCTTGACGCACGCCTCCTCGGCCTGGATCTTGCTCTCGCCGTAGGGCCCGACGCCAACGACGGGGTCCGTTTCTTCGAGGGGGTGCTTCTTCGGGACGCCGTAGACAGCGGTCGAAGAGATGAAGACCACGCCATCAATGTCGTGCTTCTTCGCCAGCCGCAACACAATGCGGGTGCCGTCGACGTTGGTGGAGAAGATGTCGGCCGGTTTCCACAGCGGTAGCGCAGCCGCCCCGTGCATGATGACATCAGGCTTCGTCTCGGAGATGGCCTCATCCAAGGCCTGGTGATCGCGCACATCGCCGACGATGCCTCGGGTGCCATCGGGGAAGTCCGAGGGGATCATCGGCTCCAGATCGTAGACGATGCTCTCATGGCCGCGCTCAGCGAGGTAGTTCGCGACGTGGAACCCCAGGAAGCCGGCGCCGCCGGTCAGGAACACACGCATAGTGGGTCGCGCTCCCGTCAGTAGTTGGCTGGTGGTCGGCAGCAGCTTCGGCCGCGCTGAAGCGCGCACCTGCCTGGAAGTCAGCCAGCGACGACCTCGGCGATCCGCTCGATGGCGAGCGGAATGTGCTCCGATGGCACGTCATGATGGCACACGAGCCGTACATCGGCCTGCACGTCGAAGCATAGCACTCCCGCGTCGCAGAGGGCTGCGGCGAGCTTGGTGCTGGGCCATTGGGGGGACGTGGACCGGAAGTAGACCATGTTGGTCTGCACCGCGTGCATCGCGAGCTCCAGGCCATCGATGCTCTCGATGCCCCGCGTGAGTGCAGCGGCCTTGGCATGGTCCTCTGCGAGGCGGTCGACCATAGTCTCCAGGGCGAGCAGCGCCGGCGCCGCGAGGACTCCCACCTGCCTCATGCCGCCGCCCAGCATCTTGCGTGTGCGTCGAGCGCGGGCGATGAAGGCCTCCGAGCCTACCAGCATCGAGCCCACGGGGGCGCAGAGGCCCTTGCTGAAGCAGAACATCACCGTATCGGCGTCCCGGACCAGGTCGGCGGCGTCCACGCCCTGGGCCACAGCGCTGTTGAAGAGCCGCGCGCCGTCGACGTGCACGACCAGGCCGTGCCGGTCAGCGACCTCGCGGATGGCGGCCATGGTCTCCGGCGTGACGACGGTGCCGCCCGCGCGGTTGTTGGTGTTCTCGACCCACAGAGCGCGCGTGATGGGATGGTGGATGTCCGCGGGATGGACGGCCGCCTCGAAAGCCTCAGGCATCGGCTGTCCGTCCGGAGCGGCGATCACGGGATCTATGATGATCCCGCCCAGGGCTGCCACCCCACCCACCTCGTGGACGCGGGTGTGGGCGTGTTGATCCATGATGATCGCGTTCCCAGGCCGGCAGTGCACGAGGGCCGCGATGAGATTGCCCATGGTGCCGGACGGCACGAAGAGGCCGGCTTCCTTGCCTAACCGTTCGGCGGAAGCGCTCTCGAGGGCGTTCACGGTGGGATCATCGCCCGCTACGTCATCCCCCACCTCAGCCTCCGCCATCGCCTGACGCATGGCCTCAGTAGGTCTCGTAACGGTATCGCTACGGAGGTCGATGATGATGGGATGCTCACAGGCCATAGGATGCCTCCACAGATTCGACCAGGTCCTTGAGCCCTTCGACTCGGAGGACCTTCAGCTTGCCCCGGTCCCTGACGCAGAATACGGAGAACCCTCCGTGGTGGGTGGAGACGAAGGCGTCGTTGTTGTATTGGCGGACCTCGAAGTTCACGTCGGCAGTGAGGGTCTCCTCGTCCGTTTCCCGAATGGTCACGTAGTCCCAGTAGACCTCGAAGCGCCTGGGACCCAGGAAGCCCTGCATCAGGTCCACGCGGAGTGACGCGCGGGAGTTACCGTAGTCGTCGGAGTAGTCGTCGCTCAGCACGCTGATGACGCGATTCGGCGACTCGCGTCGTGCCCCGTCGGCCACAACTGAGAGGACGCGTTGGAGCTGCTCCTCATCGGTTGCCGGTGGCCGGGTCAAGAGGAACGCCAGCATGGCGACTCCGACCAGCGCCACCGCGCCGATCACCAGCCATCTGGTCTTCACGCTGCCACTCCTCTCCGGCTTGGAGGCAGGATTCATTATCCCGCTAACATTATGGTACACGAGGGCCCTTCGGTGGCTCACCAATCGGATTGTTGATCAGGAGGACGGCTCCGGTGGCATACGGCAACCTGAGGGAGTTCGTTGCAGCGCTGGAGCGTGAGGGCGAGTTGCTTCGCATTGAACGGCCTCTAGACCCTCACCTGGAGATACCCGAGGTGATCGACCGGGTCTGCAAGATGCCCGGGGGAGGCAAGGCGCTGCTGTTCGGCTCGCCCACTCGCGGCAAGGCCCCGCTACTCGCCAACTGCTTCGGCAGCTATCGGCGCATGGCCATGGCCCTCTCGGCGGAGTCCATCGAGGAGCCAGCCGAACGAATCGCTGGGCTGCTCGCCAAGAGCCCCCCGGAGGGACTCGGCGACAAGGTCCGTACGCTGGGCGAGCTGATGGGACTGTCCAAGGCGCTGCCCAGGCATGTGCGGACGGGCAGGTGCAAGGAAGTGATCCGCCAGGCGGAGGACGCGTCGCTCGCCGATCTCCCCATCCTTCACTGCTGGCCCGGCGATGGCGGACCGTTCATCACTCTCCCCATGGTCGTGACCGCCCATCCCGAGACCGGCCGCCGCAATGTGGGCATGTACCGAATGCACGTGTACGACGAGTGCACTACGGGGATGCACTGGCATACCCACAAGGTGGGGGCGGGTCACTACCGCGAGCACGTGAGGCGTGGTGAGCGAATGCCCGTCGCTGTGGCCCTCGGGGGCGATCCGGCCATCACCTACGCGGCCACGGCGCCGCTGCCCGATGGGATCGACGAGTTCCTCTTCGCCGGCTTCCTCCGCAAGGAGCCCGTGCCGCTCGTGAGGTGCGAGACCTGCGATCTCGAGGTGCCGGCCGATGCGGAGTATGTGCTGGAGGGGTACGTGGAGCCCGGGGAACTCCGAATCGAGGGCCCCTTCGGCGACCACACTGGCTACTACAGCTTGGCCGACGAATACCCCGTGTTCCACATCACGTGCATCACATCGGCGGCTGACCCCATCTACCCGGCGACCATCGTGGGCCGGCCTCCCATGGAGGATTGCTACATTGCCAAGGCCACGGAGCGGCTCTTCCTGCCTATCCTGAAGATGACGCTCCCCGAGATTGTGGATATGAACCTGCCCCTCGAGGGCATCTTCCACAATCTCTGCATCGTCTCCATCCGCAAGACCTTCCCCCTACACGCGCGTAAGGTCATGAATGCTCTGTGGGGGCTTGGGCAGATGATGTTCGTGAAGATGATCATCGTGGTGGATGAAGACGTGAACGTGCAGGACATCGGCGAGGTCATCTGGCGCCTGGGCAACAACACGGACTTCGCTCGTGACACGCTCATCTGGGAGGGGCCCGTCGACGCCCTGGACCACTCGGGCCCACGCCCCCACGTAGGGGGGAAGATCGGCCTGGATGCGACCCGAAAATGGCCGTCGGAGGGGCACAGCCGTGAGTGGCCGCCCGACATCATCATGTCGGGTGAGGTGAAGGCGCGGATCGACGCTGTCTGGTCGGAGTTGGGCATAGACCCATGAACGGCCGAGGTGTGGGCCACCCTACAGGCCACCGGGGCGCTGAGGTGCGGGCGCTCTTCGATCGGATCGCCGGCCGGTACGACCTGCTGAATCATCTGCTCAGCATGGGCATCGACCGCCGTTGGAGGCGCCAGCTCGCTGACGAAGTAGCTCATCCTGAACCGCGGCTGATCCTGGACCTCTGTACCGGCACAGGCGACATGGCGGTCGAGCTCGCCCGTCCTGAGCGTGGGCTGGCGTCGGTTGTGGCCGTTGACTTCTCTCCTGCGATGATCGCGCTCGCTGCCCGTAAACTCGCGCGTGCCGGACTGCGTGCCCGTGTCCAGCCCTGCGTCGGGGACGCTCTGCGCCTTCCCTTCAGCGACGGGGTCTTCGACGCAGTGACTGTCGCCTTCGGCATCCGCAACTTCGAGCATACGGCTCGCGGGCTGGCCGAGGCCGCACGAGTCCTCCGACCCGGAGGGCTACTCGGGGTGTTGGAGTTCCTCCGGCCCAGCGATGCCAACCCTCTGACTGGTCTGGGCGCCCTCTACCGCCGCCACTTCCTCCCTCTCATTGCCACCCTGGCGGGTGGTGACCCTGGCGCCTACCGCTATCTTCCGACAACGGTGGACCGTTTCGACAGCGCGACGGAGATGACCACCAGGCTGGCATCCCTTGGCTTCGACAGGACCCAGGTACGCCCCTTGACCCTCGGCATCGCGAGCCTGATACTTGCTCGAAGGTAGTGGCGCTCGCTCTTCGGAATGAAGTCGCATTCGTTGACGGAGGTGCAGCAATGCGTAAGTTGGTGTTTGGTCTCCTTGCGTTGTGCGGCTTGTCTCTCCTCACCGTTCTTGGCTGCGGAAAGTCGGCCACGACGGAAGAGACTCCCCTGGGGCGTGACGGCCAGCCTGTGCAGTCAGCATCCGAGGATGAGCTGAAGGCTCAGGCGGAGCAGGTGACGTCGGCGCTCAAGGGGGGACAAGGCAAGCTGAACACGGGCGGCCAGTGACGCGGAGCTAGCTCAGATTCTCCCAGGTGGCCAGGTTGCGTACGCGATCTGGCTGGGTATGGGATGAGTGGGTGTAGAACTCACTGTAGGAGATGAATGATCAGCCCGGCGTCGTCCGCCGGAGCATAAGGAGGACGCAGATTGAGCAAACGAGGCTTCACCCTGATCGAGCTGCTTGTGGTCATCGCGATCATCGCCATCCTCGCCGCTATCCTGTTCCCCGTCTTCGCCAAGGCTCGTGAGAAGGCCCGCCAGACCTCCTGCCTTAGCAACTTGAGGCAGATCAGCCTCGCCGTCGAATCCTATGTTGTTGACTATGACGAACGTTACCCGATGAGCATCTACCTCTCGGGCACGACCGTCTGGACGTACTTCGACCCGATCATGCCCTACATGAAGAACACCCAGCTCCTCCAGTGCCCCTCGGAGGTGAGGCGGTTCGGCCTCTCGGAGCTGCAGGCCATCGTCCCAGTCCCACTGGGCAGCACCCTGGACTGGGTAGGCTATGTGGCTAACTACGCCGTCTTCGAGGATGGCCCGAACAACGCGCTCACCGGAGCCAACCAGCCTGTCATCAACCAAGCGGAACTCCCCTTCCCGGCCGAGACCTTTCTCATGGGCGATGGGGAGATAGAGCTCGTGCCGCGCACTTTCAACTCGCCTGTCGTCGGCGCCCACAACGACGGCTTCAACGTGGCCTTCTGTGATGGGCACGCGAAGTTCCAGAAGGCGCAGGAGAGTACCTACCAGTATCTGGACCTCGGCCAGTCTCCCCATTATGCGTGGATCATCTCGTCCGGGCCCTACCGCGGGCGGTATGAGATGTGGGGCGTGGTGCGGGCCAACGGCACCATTGGCGCTCTGCGCTAGGGTCTGTGGCTTTAGAGGTGTTGCCGAGCGGCTCCGGGGATGCCCCCGGAGCCGTTTCGATGTACGATCAGACCATGTCAGACGGCTGGGAGACGGTTCCATGGCGCGAGGCGGAGTTTGTCTGAGCAGTCGGGGTGCGACAGCCGCACGGATCCTTGCAGCCGCTTTGGCCCTCGTCGCGGTGGGAGCGGCCGCTGGCTTCGGCGTACGCGCCTATCAGAAGTGGCGGGTACAGGAGGAGTTCGAGGCACAGCGCCGTCTCGCCAAGCAGGCGGAACGGAAGCTCTCGGCCGCCGGCATCGCTCTGCGAGGCGCCATCTCTGCCCTCTACCGTCACGAGACTGACTCCGCGCTGAGCCTGCTTGAGGAAGCCGAGGCTCACGACCCAAACAACGGCTACACACGCTATCTCCGGGCCATTGCGCTCGCCGAAGACGGCCGGCCTCAGGAGGTTCCCGCCGCGCTGAGTGAGGCCACGCAGTGGGACTGGACCGACTACTCGCACACTCTGGGGATTCCCAGCCGGGCCGAGATGCAGCGCGAGCGCGACCTCTTGCGACGCTGCGGCGACGACCTCTGCGCTGCCCTATCATCCGCGGGGCCACCCGCCGCCTTCGAGGCTCTCGGCGACTTGCGTACCGCCGGACTGCGGCTCGCGGCGCTCCGCCCGGCCAGCACCCTCCACCTCCAACGAGGCGCCCAACTGCGGGTATCAGCGAGTGAGGTGGCCGTGCAGGTGGCCCGCCAGGCCAGGGACGAGTCCGCCGACCGTTGGTGGAGCGGTCGGAACCGGCTGGACCGCGACTGGGCCGAGCAGGTTCGGGGCGAGGCGAGGAGCTTCATCGCGGGGCTGGTGGGCACACGCGAGTTCGATCAGGATGCCTGGGCGAGCCGCTTACGGGCAGAAGAACAGCTGGTCGCGACGCTGTGTGACCAGGCGCCCGAGTGAAGGCTGCCGCCATCCAGTCACGAATGTCATACAATCGGCGGCTCCGGCGCTAGGTTCGGAGCGCCACGGGAGGCGCAGTGTGTCATCGCTCATCGATCTCCTGAAGGAAGCCCCCCCGCGGCTCATCTTCAGTCCTCCGAGGAACGATCCTGAGTTGGTTCGCGCCGCGTTGGCAGCGGGCGCCGAAGCGATCAAGGTGCATATCCATGCCCGTCATCAAGCCTCGGGGACGGGCTTCGGCGACGTTCTCATGGAGGGACCGGCCATCGAGCGCATTCGCGCGCTCTCCGATGTGCCCGTTGGTGTTGTCGTGGGCGACGGCTCGGCAATGGCGACACGCGGGGAATTGAAGCGCCTGGCGGAGATCGGGGTGGACTTCATCGATGCCTACACGCGGCATCTGCCCGCGTGGATGCTTCGCGAGTGTCCGGTGGAGCGGATGGGCGCTCTAGCGCCGGAGGATGCGGCGGAGGACTGGGCATCCATCGCGGGGCTCTTCGACTGCGTGGAGGCCGCCGTGATGCCCCACGAGCGGTACGGTACCGCGTCTGTTGCCTACGATATCGCCTTGTACGCTAGGATACGGGCCGCGGTGGGATGCCCCCTCGTCATCCCGACCCAGTTGGCGCTCGAGCCCGAAGATGTCGCTACCCTTGCTCATCTCGGCTTCGACGGGATCATGATCGGCGCCATCGTCACGGGGAAAGACGCCGCGACTGTGGAGGCGGTGTGCGCGCGCTTCCGCGCGGCGTGCGACGAGGTCCGACAGTAACCTAGCAGAGGCTGGAGTTCATGGGAGTCTTTCTACCGACTTGCGCATTTGGCAACGACTACATGCTCGCGTGCATCGGGGGCAACGGCGAGGTTATGTCCTTCTTCGCGCCGCGGGTGGACTTCGCGCAGCATGTCCGCGAAGGGCTTCCGGCGGTGTGGCTGCCCGATGAGCCGGGTGGCCGGTTTGCATACACCTTTGACGGCGCCTTCCGCAGTGACCAGTGGCTGCGTCCGGGCTCGAACATCCTTGAGACGAAGCTCATCTCCGACGACCTGAACCTGCGCCTGGAGTTCACCGACCTCGCCCATGCCGCACAGCCGGTGCTCGTGCGCCGGGTGCGGCTATCCCTGCCGCGTCACTCGCTGTCGAGGCGCTCAGACGCCGGTCGAGGCCGCCGGGTCCGCTTCGCCAGTTACTTCCGGCTCGCTCTGGGGGAGTGCGACGAGAAGAACGCGGTGCATCACCTTCCCAAGCACCGGGTGATGCGCCAGATGTGGCGTGACCACTACATGATTGTGGGCTGCTCCGAGCCCTACTACCACCAGTGTGGCAAGTGGCGCGACGGTCGCAGCCAGGTGAAGCACGACCTCCAGCATGGGTGGCTCTCGGGCCAGGAGCAGGATATCGGCCAGGTGGATTTCGCCATCGGGGCCGATGGATCGCTCGCAGGGGCTGAACCGTGGGAACTGAAGCTCGTGATGGCCTACGGCGAGGAGGAGGAGCAGGCGATCGAGCGGTGCCTCACCGCACTCCAGGAGCCCTTCGACGCCCAAGTCGAGGCCGTGGAAAAGCGATGCCGCGCCTATACGACGCCCCTCGTACAGGGCTTCGCGGACCCGGGTTGGCAAGCACAGCTCAGCCGGGCCCTGCTGACGGTGCGCGATCTGGCGGATGAGGGTACAGGGGCCGTCGCGGCAGCGCCGGAGTTCGACCCGACCTACGAGCTGTCGGGCGGCTACGGCTACTGCTGGCCACGCGATGCGGCCGAGGTCTGTATGGCCCTCGCGGCGCTCGGTGACCGGGAGATCCCTCGCCGCGCCCTGGAGTGGTGCCGCCAGACCCAAATGGCCTCGGGACACTGGTATCAGAGGTACTGGAGCGACGGCCAGCACGCTCCCTCATGGTGTGTCTATCCCGACTTCTACCAACTCGACCAGACGTGCTGCACTCTGTGGGCGATCTGCGAACTGGCTGACCACCTCGAGGGAGCGGACCGCGCGACCTACCTCTCCGGGATGCAGGAGTGTGCGGATCGCGCCCTGGAGGCGCTTCTCGGGGCTCTTGAGGCCGACGGACTCCATGAGACCGCCGCCGATGCCTGGGAGGTGCACCGCGGGTCCTTCACCTACACCAACGCGGCCCTGTACGCTGCGTTGCGGGGTTGCCATCGGGTGTTCGGCGCGGACTGCTCGGCTGAGGCGGAGCGGGTGAAGGCGGCGGTCATCGATAAGCTCTGGCTGCGCGGAGAGCGCCGCTTCGCTCGCGGACTCACCATGACACGTGAGCTGGACCTGGCCTTCGACTCCTCCACCCTGGGTGTTTTCGACCCGTACGGGCTGCTCGACCTGGCCGTTGACGAGGAACGGTCCATGGCGGCTGACCATCTCGCTGCCATCGAGGCACGCCTGAGCGTCGATGCCAGAGGCGGCCGCGCAATCCTGCGCTTCGAGAACGAGAGTTACATGGGGGGTGGCCCGGCCGCGGTAAACACGCTGTGGGCGGCCCGAAGCCACCTGAAACTCGCTCTGTGCGCCACCGAGAGCGCTGAGGTGGAAGAGCGGTTGCAGCGGGCGCTCGCCTACATCAGAACGGCCCTGGCGAACACGAACCCTACGGGGCAGCTTCCAGAGCTGATCCCATGGAACGGCTACGACTACTGGGCGGCGCCGCACGGCTGGGCAACCGCTGTGCTTATCGACTGCATCCGACTGTTGCAGGAGTTCCCGGACCATGCGGGTAGCGCTCCTCCCACTCGATGACCGTCCCTGCCACACCCGGTTTCCCGCGCGCTTGGCGGAGGCGGCCGGCATCGAGCTACTGCTCCCCCCACGGGAGATGCTGGGCTGGTTCGATCGGCCCGGCGATGCCGACGGGCTGCTGGACTGGCTCGCCGGCGTAGCTCCGCGGGTCGACGGGATCGGCGTGTGTCTCGAGATGCTGACCTGCGGCGGCCTCGTCGCCTCCCGCCGGCCCGATACGCCGGCCGCTGTCGTGGCGGCTCGACTGGACCGGCTCGGGGATGTGCTCCGGACCGTTCAGGGGCCGACATTACTCGGATCGGTCATCATGCGCGCCACGATCACCGTGATTGGCGACCAGAGCACGGACGCTTACGCCTTGGTCGCGCGCTATGCGGAACTCCGCCCAAGCGCGGATGCGGGCAACGTCGAGGCCGCGGAGGAGGTCCGCTCGATCGTCGCGGCGTTACCGGCGGGCCTGCTCGACGCCTACCTGGAGGCCCGACGCCGGAACCACGGCGCGAACCTCCGTGCCGTGGATTTGGTCAAGCAGGGAGCGGCAAGCGGCCTGATCCTCACCCAGGAGGACTGCCGGCCCCGCGGGATTCATCGAGCCGAGCAAGAGGCGCTGCGCTCGCGAGCTGAGCCGCTGGGGCCACGTGTACTGATTCATCCCGGGGCTGATGAGTTGTCCGTGGTGCTTCTGGCTCGGGTAGCGGCCGAGGTCGCCGGCCATCGCCCGACGGCCCGCGTCGCCATCCTCCCCCGCAGCAGCGAGGAGACGATCGCTCCCTTCGAGGATGCGCCCATCCGAGAGACGGTCCTCGGCCAAGCCGCGGCAAGCGGCCTCTCATGGACCGATGACCCGCGCGCGCCCCAGCTCCTGGTCATAGGCCCCATCGAGCAGCCCACCGATCTCTCGGGAGATGACTACGGCGGCGCTGTTCCCCCGGACGACCTGGCCTGGATCAACGAGTTCGGCGCCGCGGCGGCCCATGGGTCAGGAAGCCCTGTAGTGGTTGCGGATACGGCTGTTGCCAATGGAGCATACCTGCCGGCGTTCCGTTACCTAAGGGGGAGCGAGGTCTGGGAACGCTGTCACTCGTACATAGGATGGAACACTGCGGGCAACACCGTTGGCACCGCAACCGCGATCCTCTCACTGCTCCCCCTGATGGATGAGCCCATGGACCGGCTTCGGCGGTTCCGGCTGGAGCGGCTGATGGATGACGTCGCCTACCAGTCCGTGGTGCGCCGCACGCTAGTGGAGTGGATACGCGCCCGGGGAGAGGACCCCCATCGAATGACGCCAGGTGGGGCAAGGGCGGCCGAGGCGTGGCTGGCCGGGGAGCTTCGGCAAGCGGCCGAGGAGCTGGATGTGGCGCCGAGCGGGCTCCGTTGGTGGATCAAGCTACCCTGGGACCGTGCGTTCGAGTGCGATGTCGAGTGGCTCGGGGGCTAAGAACAGAGCCCCCCGCGCTGCACGAGGCGCGCGCGGGGGGCGTTCGCTGAAGGTCGTCGAGCTGCCGGGGCTACTGGGCCGATCCCGAGCCCGTCGCCAGGCCCAGGACCTTGTCGGCGTAGCTCCAGGATACCCCCGGCGGGTTGCAGCCGCCGTTGTAGTGGGCGAGCATCTCGCGTTCTCCGCACTGGTAGGTCGCGCGCCAAGTGGCGAGCTCCCGACAGCCTAGGGCGATGTTCTCTTTGATGTCATAGACCCGATCGCCGTGGAGCTGCATGAGGCCGTGGTCGTTCGTGTGACTCACGCAGTGCAGGTTGTAGTTCGACTCGGCCTTGATAACGGCGGCCACCAGCTCAGGCCGAAGGCTGTGCTGCCTGGCCTCCCGCGCGATGGCGAGAGCGATGTCGTAGGCTACGGCATCGGGCAGGTCGCCCTTGAAGCCCAGGATCACGGGAGCCAACCGGGCCGCCGTCTCACCATCCTCCTTCAGTACTCGCTGCAGCCGCTGGGCACGGCCCTCTGCCACCGGCTGGGCGGGGGCTGCCTCGGCCACTGGGGCGGGCTTAGCCTCCAGGGAAGGGACCTCGGCCATCATCGCCTCTAGGCCGACCTCCTTGACCGGGGCGTGCCCCGTCGTTGCCAGGAGCCTCTCGGTGGCGTAGCTGGGCACCGACTGCTCGTCCGCGCGCGCCCCATGGGCGTAGACCGTGGCCAGGACTCCTGCTCCCACCAGCGTGAGGCAGAGCATGGCCACTGACGTGGCGTGCCGTCCGCTACGAGCCTCCACGATGGCTCCGGCTCTAGTCTTCTTGGTGCGTCCGTGCATTCACTAACCTCCCGCGCTTGCGCGCTCTGCTCGCCGCATCGGACCGGGGTTGGGCGCGACTGCGTCCTCGCCCCCCTCACCCGGCGCGACCGGCCGAGTGTCGACGGCGGCCGGACTGTCCGGCCGCCGGAAGCCGTCCGTGCGGGGCATTGGGTGCTCGCCCCCACGTCCGGACGACGTACGAGGCGCGAGTGTAACAGAACGCTGAAGACCTGCAAAGGCCAAAAACAAACATTAGTGTGCATTTCTGGGCTCGTTGCGGCCCGTCCGGGCGGGCCGCAACGGGGTCAAACGGAACGCTGTGAGCACACGATGAGAGGCCGGTTCGGGTGTCCCGTGGACCGTCAGCGAGCCAGCTACAGGGCCCAGACTGCGCGTCGACGTTTCGCCTCTCGGCTATGCCCGAAAGTCGGGGACCTCGACCGGCGCGCCGCCTAGGCGCACCGACTCCGCCGAGAGCGGGATGATGCTGCTCCACGTCGCCGCATCCACGACGTCGATGGGTGACGGCCTGCCCTCCCGCACGCAGTCCACGAACTCCTGGATGGCGTAGAAGTCCGCGCCGCCGTGACCCGAGGCGTCGGCGACGTCATGCCAGCGGCTCCAGAGGGGATGTGGGAACTCCTCCAGGTAGGCGTCCATCGCCTCCCATTGTTCATGGCCTGAGCGTCCCTCCACATGGACCCTTAGACCATTGCGGTCCTCGTAGGACGCGCGCTCCCCTTGGAGAGCGAAGTAAGTGGTGGAGAGGACGGGCCGGAGCGAGGCGACATCATAGCGGAGGTCGATCAGCGCGCCGCTCTCGGTCTGGATCAGGCATGTGTTGCTGTCACCTATGAAGCCATCACCGATGGCCTCCTCGGAGAGGCCCAACGCCTCACGAGCATAGTGGGCCGCCCCTACGGAGCGGGTCGAGAAGGACACGAGCCGTTCGAGGCGGTCGGTGACATTGATGCCCATCCACTGCGCCACGGGTCCCAACGAGTGGGTGGGGTACCAGTTGCCTGAGCATCGGCGGGCAAGCTCGCCCCGCCACGTGAGCTTGCCGTCGGGACCGTAGAGGAGGAAGCGGCAGTCGTGGACGTAGCCGCACTCGGCATAGGTGAGAGGGCCGAAGAGCCCTTGCCGGAGCATCTCGAGCACCGTCATGTTCTGCCGGTAGTAGCAGACGTTCTCGGCCAGCATATACGTGCGGCCGGTCTCGCGAACCGCATGGACCAAGTCCCAGCACTCATCAAGAGTGACGGCCGCGGCCACCTCAGACAGCACATGCTTGCCCGCGTGGAGGGCATCCACGGCCATCGTGGCGTGGAGCTGCATCGGTGTCGCGATGAGCACGGCCTCCACATCGTCTCGCGCCAGGAGCTGCCTGTATGCTCGGGGCGTGGCTCCGTAGGCGGCGGGTCGAGCCTGGTCCGCAGACTCCACCAGGTCCTGCGCCGCACGCACGCGGCCGGGGTCAATGTCACAGACAGCGGCCACACGGATCCCCGGCATCCCGAGGGCGAGCTGAAGCAGCCCCATGCCCCGGGAGCCAACGCCGATGAAGCCCATCCGCAGAGGCTCGGGGTCACGAGGCGCGGCGAAGGCGCGCATGGCGGCGAGCGAACCCGTGGCGAGGGCCGCGCCGGTGGTGAGGAACACGCGTCGATCCAGTTCCATCGTTGGCTGCCTCCCTAATACAGTGGCGTGAGCGTCACCGAGCGGAACTCGATGATCCCACCCTCGGACTGCAGGGCGATCTTGCCGGGATGGGTGTCCGCACCGGTAACCTCGTTCACCTGCATCCCGTTGACCATCACGGCGACACGATCACCCTGCACGGTGATCTCGTAGCGGTTCCACTCACCGAGCTCGTTCTCGAAGTCACTGAGCTTGCGCACGCCCACTAGACCGCCGCCCACTTGCGGCATCTGGAATTGGCGAGCCGGATGGCCGGTCACGCGGAATCCCTGGAACCCGTAGACGTCTCCCGCGTTCCCGTGCTGCAGCTGGGCCTCCATGCAGTACGGAAGCATCTCGGGCTCGCCGGCGATGCGCATCAGCACGCCGCTGTTGCCGGGCTCCGACGGCCAGCGCCACTCGACCACGAGGTGGAAGTCCTCGTACTCGTCCTCGGTGCAGAGGTACCCCTGGGGGCTGCCCTGGCACACGAGGACTCCGTCACGGACGCTCCACACGTCCTCCATAGCGGCGGCGTCATCGACCAGGAAGTACCCCCACCCCGCGAGATCCTGGCCGTTGAAGAGTTGGATCGCGCCCTCCGCCGTCTCCTGAGCCTGGCTCACAAGGGCGGCACAGGCGATGGCGGCGAGCGCTACAGCGACGCTTTTCATCGGTTGCTCACTCCTCTACGTAGATGCTCCCCATCTGCCAAGCATGGAGGGAGCGCAGAACGGCAGGAGCGCCCTGGGCGCGCAGGGATACGCCCACACTGTCCGCCCGCTCCGGGAATACCCGGGCGGCAACGCACTGCCGGTCATTCACGAAGACCTCGACGATGCTCCGGTCAATGAACACGCGGAGCCTCAGCGGCTCGCCATCGGGCAGGTAGACGGGCGCGCTCTCCGGCGGACGCGAGAGGGCATCGGCCGCGGTGGACGAGCGGGAGTTGTCGAGGGTGATGATGCTGTCGTTACCTGGCCGGCCGCCCCGGTTCCAGTAGTGGAACCCCCGCCGAGGGTAGAAGGCGACACGGGTGTACTCCTCGCGATCGGGCGACCGCAGCACACACAGCTCGACCATGGGAGCCGCTCCGGGGTCGATCTCCATCTCGAGCTCCATCACGTCACCCGAGATGCCCCGGAGCACGACCTCCTCGTTGGCGGGCAGCGCTGTCTCCCCCAGCGATTGCGCCTCCCGGCGCAGGGAGGCGAGGTCTCCGGCAGGCTCCATCCGGAGGTCGTCGGGGCCGTCGAGGGTGAGCCGGCGCGGAAGGGACATGATCTGGTCCCACCCCGGCGTTGGCTTGGCAGGGTTCATGTTGAAGATGACGATGATGCCGCCCTCTCCATCGGGACAGGCGGACGGCGCATGGACGCCGCCAGGGTTCGATGCACCGAAGTTGAAGTCTCCGCCGCCCTCCACGATGAGCTTCTGCCGCTCCGTGTCGTAGGTTCCCAGGAGGTACTTCCCACCGCTCATGTGGCTGTAGTGGAGGAGCATGTGCTTGTCACCGATGGGCCAGAAGTAGGGACACGCGCCATCGTCGCCCACGAGTGTGTAGTAGTCATCCTCGGCAAAGGGGTGGAGGTACTCCCAGGTCGCCAAGTCCGGTGACCGCAACAGGAAGTCCGCGCGCACGCGCTTGGCGCCGGGGCCCGGAACCGTGCCCGCTGACAGGGAGTAGTAGTAATCGCCCTGCTTCCAGACACACGGGTCGAAGACGTTGTAAGGCGGGATGGAACCATCCCGGTTGCGGCCAGGGATGACCGTGTCGCCCGTGACCTTCTCCCAGTTCAGGAGCAGCGGGTCGCTCGACACTGCGGCCATGTTGCCCCTCTCCGTGCCGTGGTACATGGCGATGACACGATCCTGCTCCACGAAAGTCGACCCCGAAAAGCAGTCGCGCTCAGGGTGGGGGTAGATCGCGTACGGCAGGTCTCGCCAGTGGATGAGGTCATCGCTGACGGCATGGCCCCAGTGCAGCCGAGGGTCCTCTGGCGGGAAGGCCTGGTAGAACATGTGCCACTGGCCCCGCCAGTAGCAAAGCCCATTCGGGTCGTTGAGGCTGCTCTCGGGGCTCACGAAGTGGTACTGCGGCCGGTAGCGGTCGCTAGCGAAGGCGCGCCGCGATTCGGCGAACCGAGCCATGATCGGGTTGTCCCGGAGCTGAGCCTCCTGTTCAGCCAGAGTCTCCGCGAACTGGAACCTGGGTACGCGAGAGGTGTAGTCCGGGCCTCGGTCTATCTCCTCGGTCGACATGGTATGCACGCTCCTAACTCCGTTGTCCCCCAGCATTCCGATCCCCCACTTAGCGCCCAGTTCGGCGTTCAGGGCTTCTATCTCCGGCAGGCCGAGTACGCGGTCATAGACGAGGATCTCACCGATCTGTCCGCGCAGTCCCTCGCCCCGCATTGTCTCCTTGTCGCCCACGCGGACCCGTCGCGCGCCCGTGTTCTGGAGCGTGCTGTCGATCCGCCCCCCAGCTCCGGTGCCGGCGCGCTCATCGTTGTGCCAGATGCGGACCATGCCATTCTCGCTGAGGGTAAGCACCGTGAGGACGGGCAGCCCGATCTCGTAGCGCACGAGTTGGTGCTGGTCATTGTTCTGGCCATTGAAGCCGTAGCGATCGCCAACGATGAGCAGGCTGGCCCGACGCCCGGGACCATCGTCCGCCTGCTCGACGACGACCTGCCCCATCGGCCCCTCGCCTTCTCTCCGCCAGACGGCGACGATAGTGAAGCTGTTGTCGCCTTCCGCGAGGACCGGCGGCCCATCGAGGTACTCAGTGCCCGTGAACCCAACGAGCGGCCGTCCGTTTCGCGCCTCCGGAAGTAGCCGCGGACGAGCGCCGGCGTCGCTCTGGGACAGATGGTGCCCCTTGCCGGACAGGTCCGCCCACCGGAGCAGGGCGCCCTCGGGCGTGAGGTCCTCGGGCGCGACCCGGGTCGCGTCCAGATGGAGCACCAGCCCGTCGGTAGGCTGGGCGGTCGAGCCGGGTGATATCGTAAGGATCGCCACGCAGGTCATCGCGGAGAGGTAGCTGCTCGTACGGTAAGCCATCGAAAGCCTCCAGGGTCGAAACAGTGCCACTGGGGACTTCCCCGCCAGCCACTCGGTACCCTTGGCCGACCACGCTACCGGCGTTCCTCGACGTGAACGACAACCCCATCGTCAAGCGCGGCCAACTGAGGCCGCTGCTCAAGGGAACCTTCCGAGGCCGTTCCGAGCCCGAATACCCGCGCTAGGTAACATCAGGATGGGTTCCTGGGCACCGCCCCTCCCTCGGCGATGGCGGAGTCCAGGGCAGGCAAGTGGAGACGCGCCACCATGCGGCCTTCGCTCATGATGGTGACGCGTTGGGGCTGCTCGGCCAGATTCCACGCAACAACCGCAGGCACCGTCGGGTACCAGCCAAGAACGACGGGGACCTCCTCCTGCACGTACGGAGTCGCGCCCAGGCTTGGCAGGATCCCCCTGCGCCAAGCGAAGAGGTCTGAGAGGTGTTCCGCCACCGCCTGCCACGGCGGCTCTCCGCACAGGCCCCGGGAGCGAGCGATGGGCGTCGCGCTTCCCCGCAGCCTGGACCCACGGAGGCCCGCCGCATCGGCATCCCCGAGGAAGACCCAGCCATCGAGTGGCATGCTGTCGCACACCTCGAAGGGCACCCCGAGGGCCAGCCAGAGGCTGTATGGCTCGTCCTCGCCCACGTAGCGGCCATGCTTGCCCCAATAGTGCTTCATAGGACCTCGGGGCCGATGCCCCGCTATACGCTCGTGGATCTTGGCATTGGCCGCCATGGCGGGCCCCAGCACCTCCCAGCGGTCGATCGGGAAGGGGGTGAGCCCGCTCATGTACATCGTGTTTCGGACATCACAAAGGAGGGAGACGTTGAGCTTCGCGGCCAGGTTCGCGCCCGACAGGGCGTCATGGGGATATGCCGTCGTCTCGCTGTAGGCAAGCTCCGGCCGGGCATAGCGCCTGTGGAAGAGCGAGCTGAACAGCTCATTCGTCTTCGATCTCACGCTCGCGAACGCGGCATCTGAGAACATCAACTCGCCGACGCGGAAGAGCCCGAACCGGTAGTCCCTCAGCCGCAGCCCGGCCTTCTCGGCGCCCATGTACATGACCATGGGCCCGATGGCGCACTCCGGGGCCGCAGCCTCCAGAGTCCTCAGCATCCCTGTGAGCTGATCACACCAGTACTCTACCCATGCCTCAAGCTCCGTGGTGAGGCGTCTCTCCGCGACGGCGCCCAGGAGCGCCTGCCATTGCGTCTCACCCCACCCATGGAGGGCCAGGAACGCCTGCCTGCACTCGGCGCAGAAGCATCCGCCGATGACCGATGGGGACATGGCGACCCGGTAGTCATCATCCAGGAAGATCTCCGTGAAGCCAGCCTCGGCGATCGCCCTCGCCGCTTCCGCGTTCTCCTCAACCGCCGGCGGATGCACCGAGGTCCCCGAGTAACGGCTCCCGTCGGGTCGTTCCGCCATCCTCCAGCTGCCCGGCGGGGTCACTGGCACATTGCCGTCCCGGGCGCCCAGGGCATCCCCGGGGTGGCCTAGTGGCACGTTGATCGCGTGAGGCACAAGGCCCTCGCGTTCGAGGCGGCGCGCCATCGCGGCGAGCTCCTCGGGCGTGCTGAACCAGTCGCCGTAGAGGAAGCCCGCGAGCCAGACGTCGGTCACGCCCGCATCGCGGACAACACTGATCAGGCGCGGGTCGCGCTCGATCTCCCGGGCGTTCAATGAGACGTGGTAACGGCGCGCCGTGCCGCCGCCCGCGAGGGCGGCTCCCGCCAAGGCGCGTCCGAGGCAGACGGCGCCGCTGGCTCCGGCGACAGCCCCTAGGAACGAGCGACGTGAAAACCGCGAGTGCATGCCGATCATCCCTTCACAGGCACAATGGAGGTTAGCCGAGCCGGAGGGCGGCACCTTCGTCCCACTCGCTCGTTAGGGCTGCGACGGGCTCGCCGGGGGGATAGGATGCGGGCCCCAGGTCCTTGGGTGGGCCTGCTGGGTGGCAGAAGGGGTGATGGGGACCCAGAGCCCGCAGTGTTTGGTTTCCACCCATCCCTGCATACCTCCTTCGCATTTTTTGCGACCGCTAGCCTGGCCTCGGCGCCGCGGAGGTTCCCCCATGCCCTGCGCGAACCGCTTCTTGATGCATGAACTGGAGGACACGATGCTCCGAACGCCATTTGCGCTGCTTCTCGCCCTGCTCGCCGCTTCCGCCTCCCTTGCCCAAGAGGCTGATCTGCCGTTTCTCAACGCCGCGCCGGGCGCCCTGGATTGGTGGTGCGAGGCGCGCTTCGGGCTCTTCGTCCACTGGGGCCCGGTCTCTCTCCGCGGCACCGAGATCGGATGGTCGCGCGGAGGCGAGCGGCGCGGCACCGGCGGCACGGGGGAGATCCCCGTTGAGGAGTACGATAGCCTCTACACGGAGTTCGACCCCACGGCTTTCGACGCGGACGAGTGGGTCGCCATAGCCAAGGCCGCTGGCATGCGCTATCTCGTACTTACCACCAAGCATCACGATGGCTTCTGCATGTTCGATTCGGCCCTGACGGACTACAAGGTCACCAACTCGCCCATCGGTCGCGACCTGACGGCAGAGCTGGCCGATGCCTGCCACCGCGGCGGTCTACGCCTGGGCTTCTACTACAGTCCTCCTGATTGGCGCCACCCGGACTACCGCACGGCGAACCACCAGGCCTATGTCGACTACCTCCACGGCCAGATACGCGAACTCTGCACGAACTACGGGCGGGTGGACATCATCTGGTTCGACGGCCTCGGAGGCACGGCCGAGGACTGGGATGCGGTCGAGCTGTTTCGCATGATCCGGGAGCTCCAGCCGGGCGTCCTCATCAACAACCGCGCTGGGCTAACGGGTGACTTCGGGACGCCTGAGCAGGTCATTGGCCACTACGACCCGACGAACCCCTGGGAGTCCTGCATCACCATCGGCCAGCAGTGGTCCTACCGGCCCGATGATCAAATCAAGAGCCTGGAGCAGTGCATAGAGACCCTCGTCCGCTGCGCCGGAGGCGACGGCAACCTCCTCCTGAACGTAGGCCCCATGCCGACCGGCGCCATCGAGCCCAGTCAGGTGGACCGCCTGATGGAGGTCGGCGAGTGGCTGCGCTCCAATGGGGACACCATCTACGGCACCCGCGGCGGGCCCTTCCGGCCAGGACCCTGGGGCGCGGCGACGTGCCGAGGTAGGCAGGTATTCGTCCATGTCCTGGACGTTCAGGCCGAAGATGTCCTCCTGCCGCCCATGGAAGCGCGGATCCTGTCCGCTGCCCTCCGCGATGGAACCGGCGTGGCCTTCTCGCAGGGCGACTCCGGAGTGGCTCTGCGCCTTCCGGAGGCAGGCCGCCATCCGCTGGACACAGTCGTCACCTTGAGCCTCGATCGCCCGGCCCTGGAGGCGGAGGTGGGGCTGCTGGCGTCCGGATCCCTCGCCCACGGCAGGCCCGTGGTAGCTTCGAACGTGTTCTCGGGCATGGCCGAGTTCGGGCCGGACAAGGCCCTCGATGACGACCCCGAGACCCGCTGGGCCACGGACGCCGGCACCTCGGAGGCGACCCTCGCGGTGGACCTGGGTGAGGACACGGAGATTGCGAAGGTACACGTCTCAGAGGCCTTCGCCCGTGTCAGTTCCTTCCGGCTGGAGCGGCTCGTAGACGGCGAGTGGGTGGCGTTCTACGAAGGCCAGTCCCTGGGCGAGGCTGCGGTGATCGAGTTCGAGCCGATCTCGGTGCGGCACCTGAGGCTCAGCATCCTTGCGGCCAGTGAGGGCCCGACGATCTGGGAGTTTCAGGTCTTCCCGCCGGCGGACTAGCGCCTGGCGACGATATCAGGGTTACCGTGGATGGGGGACGGTCCGATGACCTCGAAAGAACGGGTTCACGCCGCGCTGGAGGGTCGGCCAGTCGACCGTTTCCCTGTTGCTGCGCCTTACTGCCCTCTCAACTTCGACGACCACTTCGCCGAGGCCACCGGAGAGCCTGACTGGCGCTGGCACGCCTGGGTGAACGCGCCCGATGACGAGGCCTACCTCCGCTGCTTCCGTCGGTGCGTAGAGGCGATGCCTTTCGAGATGCTCCAGCCTCATGCCTGGAGCCAGCCTCGGGAGTGGCGCCGCAGGCAGGAGTACCTGCTCCATGACGGCAGGCCGTGCCGACATGACCGTCAGACTGATGAGTGGCAGCCTCTCCCTGTACCCAACCGCAGCATCCATCGGCACGAATACACCGTGGTCGAACGCCGCACCGTGTTCGATCGAGCCGATGCCGACGCGCAGATGACCACGGCGCCCGCCGAGGCAGCGATCGCTGAGGGCAGGCTCGACTTCGTGCTAGCCGTCGTCGCCGAGTACGGGCGCACCGAGTTCGTCTTGTCGGGTGGCATGGATGGCTGCTTCTGGGCCTGCCAACCCTACGTGGGTCCCATGGGGCTTCTGACGATGGCCATCGAAGAGCCTCGGCTTCTCGACTACATGGTCGCCAAGGCCCTCGAACAGCGGGTCGAGTCCGTGCGGTTCCTGGCGGCGGCGGGAGGCGACGGCATCTATGTGGATGATGCCTTCGCGACGAGCGAGATGATCTCGCTGAAGCACTATGAGCGCTTCTGCGTGCCCGCCACGCGCGCCCTCGTCGAGGAGATACACCGGCACGGTCACAAGGCCATCCTCATCTACTACGGCGGCGTCATGGACCGGCTGGAACAGATCGCGTCACTTGGAGCCGATGGGCTCGTCGTCGAGGCAAGCATGAAGGGCTACCACAACGACATCGAGGCCATCGTCGATGCCGTCGGCGATCGGCTGACGCTATTCGCGAACATCCATCCCGTGGAGGTCATCCAGGGAGCCTCCGATGAGATGCTTCGCGCGGAGGTAGCGCGCCAAGCCACCGCCGGACGACGCGCCCGTGGCTTCATCCTCGGTCCAGCCCACCCCATCACCCCCGGCACCGGTATCTCACGGATTCAGGCCTTCATCAGCACGTGCCGTGAGTTAGGGCGCAGCGCCAGCCAGACCTGACGGGAGGCTGGGCATGGTGAGACGCGAAGGCTGATAGGTGTCTGAGTAAGTTAGCTGCAACCGGTGGGGCTGGACTGCCCGCCACCTCGATAGGCGACGGGAAGGAAAATGCATAGTGTATGTGCAGCAGTTCTTTGTCAGGGGGCTCTCCCACTCTTCGTATCTGCTTGGCGGGTCTAAGACGTGTGCCATCATCGACCCGCGGCGCGACGTGCAGATCTACATCGACGCCGCAGAGGAGATGGGGCTGCGGATCACCCACATCCTTCAGACTCACCTGCACGCCGACTTCGTGAGCGGACACATGGACTTAGCGGAGCGCACGGGAGCCACAATCGTGGTGCCCGCGTCAGGAGGCTCGAAGTTCGAGCACATGGGTGTCGCCGAAGGTGATTCCTTCGACATCGATCACCTGAAGGTATCAGTGCTGGAGACGCCTGGGCACACCCCGGAGCACATCTCCTATGTGGTCGTGGACACGAGCCGGGGCAGCGAGCCCGCTTCGGTCTTCCCCGGCGATACCCTGTTCGTGGGCGACGTGGGCCGGCCGGACCTCTTCCCCGGCCAGGCGGAGCGCCTAGCTAACTCTCTCTACACGAGCCTGCACGACAAGCTCCTGAAGCTGCCCGACTTCTGCGAGGTCTATCCTGCCCATGGCGCGGGTTCGCTCTGCGGGCGCGCCATGAGTGCGAAGCGCACGAGCACGATCGGCTATGAGCGGCTCTACAACAGCGCTCTTCAGGTGGCCGAGGTCGACGCCTTCGTACACTCGCTGACGCACGACATGCCCGGCGCGCCGGACCACTTCTCCCGCTGCAGCGCCATCAACGGGGCGGGGCCGGCGACGGTGAACTCCCTACCTCGCATCGTCCCACTCCTGCCCGCGGCTTTCGCGGAGCGGATGCGGCAACCGGACACCATCGTCGTCGATCTTCGTGGCTACGAGGCATTTGGGGGCCAGCATGTGCCTGGGGCGTACCACATCACGGCCAAGGGGAACCTCCCCACCTTCGCAGGCTGGGTCCTGCCTCCCGACAAGAACATTCTCCTCGTTGCCGAGTCGCCCGCCGACGTTCATGACGGCGCGATCTGGCTACGGCGCGTGGGGCTCGACCACATCGTGGGCTACCTGGATGGCGGAATGAACGCCTGGGCCAATGCGGGGTTCGAGTTCTCCTCTGTTCCTCAGCTCTCTATGTCTGCCCTCACCAACCTCATGGGTGGACAGAAGTCCATGGTTCTGCTGGATACCCGCGGGCCAAGCGAGTTCGCTTCTTCGCACATAGAGGGCTCCATCAACATCCCCGCCCCCGACCTCCGGACTCGCCATACAGAGCTCGATCCCAGTCTGCCGGTGGCCGTTATCTGCAACACGGGTAACCGCTCGAGCATCGGCGTCAGCTTGCTCCTGCGTGCCGGCTTCACCCAGGTCTACAACGTGGCGGGTGGCGTGACGGCATTCTCCGCCGCGGGGCTGGCGCCGGAGTGCGCGCGCTGCGTGGCGCCTCATTGCCCGGGTTTCGAGGGGAGCGCAGGACGCCAGAACTCGTGAGCCCGCAGGATCCCGAGTGAGGAGGTACGGCCTTGGATTGGATCACAATGGAGCGTTGGTCGCCCTATGCCGTGGGCATTGGGATAGGTTTGCTGTCATGTCTGACCTTCGTGCTGTCCAACAAGTCTCTCGGATGCTCGACCTCCTTCGTGACGAGCGCTGGCATGATCGGGCGGCTCTTCTCCAAGAAGCGGGTTGACAGCAATCCGTACTACAAGAAGATGGGCGTTACGGTTGACTGGCAGTGGATGCTCGTCTTGGGCATTGCGATTGGCTCCTTCCTGGGCGCCATACTCTCCCGCGGCCTGATTCTGGAGTGGGTGCCCACAGTTTGGGCGGAGGCCTTCGGTTCGTCGCCCGTGACCCGCTGGGTGGTTGCCCTGGTCGGAGGGGTACTCATGGGTTTCGGGGCGCGATGGGCGGGTGGCTGCACAAGCGGCCACGGCATCAGCGGGGGCCTGCAGCTAGCCCTGAGCGGCTGGGTCGCCGTGATGACCTTCTTCGCCGGCGGAATTGCCACAGCGATGCTCATCTTCAACGTCCTCGGCGCCTGAGGGAGGTGCAACCATGCTGACCAAGCTGCACGACAACAAGTCCGCCCAACTGGGTCTTGGCCTTGCGGGGGGCATCGTCTTCGGGTTTCTGCTCCAGCGCGGCGGAGCTACCGACTACAACGTGATCATCAACCAACTCCTGCTCAAGGACTTCACCGTCATGAAGCTCATGCTCTCGGCCGTGATCACGGGCATGATCGGGGTCCATCTGCTGGAGCGATGGGGTCTGGCGAAGACGAGCCCACGGCCCGGCGGCTGGGGTTCGACGGCTCTCGGAGGCTTGATCTTCGGAGTCGGCTTCGCCACCCTGGGCTACTGTCCGGGCACTGCGGCGGGAGCTGTCGGCGAGGGACGCTTCGACGCCATCTTCGGCGGCGTCATCGGCATCCTCATCGGTGCGGCGGTTTTCGCGGCGCTCTATCCGGCGCTCGACAAGGCGATCCTCAACAAGGGCGCTTTTCGCAAGGTGACCCTCGCTGAGCTCCTTCGAGTGCCGAAATGGTGTGCCATCGTGCCGGTGGCCCTCCTGCTGACGCTGCTGTTGATGGCCCTAGAGTACGGGGGCCTCTAGCCAAGGGAGGGCGGCATGTTCGGGTCTCGCCTGAGTACCCTCGCGCCGGCTCTGGCGCAGCTCCTACGGTACCGGCGGCAGGACCTTGGCGGGGACGTCGTGGCGGGCATCACGGTGGCCGTGATGTACGTGCCTCAGGGCATGGCCTACGCGATACTCGCCGGCCTGCCGCCGGTTGTCGGCCTCTATGCGGCGACGATCCCCCTGCTGGTGTATGGGCTGCTCGGATCATCGCCCCAGTTGGCCGTCGGCCCCGTGGCGGTCGTCTCTTTGATGGTATACACGGCATGCTCGGGCCTGGCCGAACCTGGTTCGCCGGAGTACATCGGTTTGGCGGCCCTGCTGGCCCTTTTCGTCGGCGTCATCATGCTCGCCATGGGCTTGGTCCGGCTGGGCTTCATCGTCCGTTTCATGTCCCATGCAGTGATCAGCGGCTTCACATCGGCGGCGGCGATACTGATCGGCCTGAGCCAGTTGCCGCCACTGCTGGGAGTGAAACTCGAGGGGGGCCACTCGGGACTCAAGCTGATCGGGGCACTCGTTCCCGTGTTGGCTGACGCGAACTTGCCCACCGTAGCACTGGGCGCAGCGTCCGTTGTCCTGCTCGTGGTGCTCGCGCGCTGGTTGCCCAAGATACCGGGCGGACTCCTCGTCGTGGTTGGTTGCACCGTCGCTACTTGGTATCTCGGCCTTCATGAGGCCGGAGTCCGCATCGTGGGTGAGGTACCCCTTGGCCTGCCGCCCTTCGCTCTCCCGGCTCTGGACGCGGGAGCGGCCCAGTCTCTCGCGCCCGCGGCGTTCACCATCGCCTTCGTGGGCTTCATGGAGTCCATCGCCGTCGCCAAGTACCTCGCGGCGAAGGAGCGGACCAAGGTCGAACCCGATGCTGAGTTGCGGGCCCTCGGAGCCGCGAACCTGGCCGCCGGCGTCTTCTCCGGCTATCCGGTGACGGGGGGGCTCAGCCGGACCGCCGTCAACTACCGCGCCGGAGCCCGGACCAGCCTCGCCTCCCTGATCAGCGCTAGCTTCGTGCTCCTGACCCTGGCCTTCCTGACCCCGGCATTTCACTACCTGCCCAGCGCCGCGCTGGCGGCGATCATCATCGTCGCTGTGGCGGGCATGGTCGATATCCAAGATGCCGTGCGTCTGTTCCGCATCAAGAGCCGCGACGGCTGGGTTCTCCTTGCCACCTTCGCTGTGACCTTGGGCGTGGGGATAGAACAGGGCATCCTGGCCGGCATCGTTCTCTCACTGCTGTTCTACATATGGCAAAGCTCGAGGCCGCACACCGCCGAGCTGGGCTACCTTGCCGGCCGCCGAGCGTTCCTGAACGTGGGCCGCTACCCCGAGGCTGTCCGGTTCGAGGATGTCATCATCCTCCGCGTCGACTCGTCGCTCTACTTCGCCAACATGGAGTTCGTGGGCGACATTCTGCGGAGACGGATCGCCAGCCGACCCGACGTCAGATGGGTGGTCCTCGACTTCTCCGGAGTCAACGACATGGACGCCGTCGCCGTGCTGGAGCTAGAGGAGATCATGGAGGGCTATGGCGAGCACGGCGTCCGCTTCCTCCTGGCTCGGGTCAAGGGGCCGGTCAGGGACGTCCTGGATCGCGCCGGTTGGTACCAGCGGCGCGGGGGGAACATCGAGTATCCTAACATCTCCTCGGCCCTGAAAGCAGTGGGCTCCCTGAGGCCGCTGCGGGGGAGCGTTCCAGAAGAGAATCTCGACGAGTAGCCGGGCGGGGCGCCTTCGCGCCGCCGGTAGCGCTGGGGGAAGCGCCGCTGGCGCTTCCCCCAGCAGCGATCAGCCTAACGGCTCGGGCCCATTCTAGAACAGCTCGAATGCCAGGTACGCCAGCACCTGCTCCTGGGGAAGCAGCTCAGTGGGCGCTGTCCCACTTTTGTCCTCGGCCGTGTGGTAGCTCGTGTAGAGCACCTGGCCATCACCGGCCTCGAAGGTAACCGTCAGTGGACGGACCTCCGGGCCCTTCATGGGCGAGCCGTACGTCACCGGGCCCTGTATCCAGCACTTCGTGCCTGGACCCACAGCGGCGATGACGGCCCACCCCGGGGCGAACCCGATGATGCGCGCCGTGCTATCGCCCTGGAGCGCCCCTCTCCCCGCGAGCCAACTGCGTAGGTTGGTGTCAAGGACCGTGGCATTCACCGTGATCCCGCCTGTCCCCACCTCGGCCACCCCCAGCTGCTCCGGCTGGTCAACGGGCGTCCTATCGCTGCCAATGAAGTCAATGGCCGCGGGGAACGCCTGCTCGACGTAGTCGTAGGCGAGGTCCGTGACATAGAGCCGGCCACCGCCCTCGACATAGGCCCGCACCTTAGTCGCCGCCGCAGCGCGATCGGTCCAGAGCGGGAACTCATCGGCGCCGCAGTTCAGGAAGATCAGATCGTACTGCTGCATTTGGGCCAAGTCGGCGAGAACGGCGGCGAGCTGGTCGCGGTTGTAGAGATCGAAGGTCTCCGTGCCCGGAACCAGCACGCCCCACTCGTTCACTTCGCCGAAGCCGAGCTTGGCGAGCACATCCTCCATGCGGTCGAAGGAGCCCTTGAACACGGCGACTCGGAGCGCTCCTTCGCCTGTCGCGGGCATCGTCGTATCAGCCGCCGGCACGTTCGTGACCTGATTCACTACCACCGTAGCCGTGAATGTCGTCGTCCACTCGCCCTTGGCGATGTTGACGGTAACGGTGCCTGCCGGCAGGCTCTGCAGACGGAACCGGCCTAGAGCGTCCGTGGTGGTCTCGGCGACGGTCCCTTGGCGGGCCGAGGCGCCTGCACTGGGGACCCACACGCGCGCGCCGGCGACGGGCGTCTCGCCATTCGGCGCGTAGACCGTCCCCTGGATGCTGCCAACCTCGTCTCCGCCGGGGTCGACAGGACCGCCCTCACCGGCGCAGCCAACCAGCCCCGCCGCGATAAGAGCCACAACCGCAAGCGCGGCAAGCCCCAGGCGGACCGAGAGTGCGGGACGGGAATGCTGAATGGATAGTCTCAATGCAATCATCCTTTCGCATCCTTTCGTTTTGGCTCGTGGCCAGTGTCCAGACCGCCCATGGAGCCCTGAAGCACCTCACGATTACCTAACAGGGAAAACTCGTAGAGCAGGGATTCATCTGGAGTGCCCCAGAATCCCTCTATACAGTAACGGATGCCCTCGACGGTCTCATCTAGCGCGTACCGAACCAGCCGTTGGTGGTTGTCGGCCTCCGACCACAGCGTACGCCAGACGCCGTTTTGGAGAGCCTCGATACGGAACGACCGTGGTAGTGTGGCGGGCGGCGTCGTGAGTTGGTCATCGCCGCGGTGGTAGCTCATGGCGATGTTGGCGCTCAGGTCGCTGTCCAGCACAAGCTGGATCTCCCGTATCTGCCGAGGAGCGTCGAAAGCCACCTCGACCCAGTCCCCCATCCCGTACGCCCAGCCGTGGGAGTCCTCGCCCACGGGGCGGGTAATGCCGTCGCGTATGGGTTCCGGATCCCCTTGGCTGGCGCGCAGCGTGGCGGAGAGGGTCAACGCGGGCAGGACGCGCTGGACGGCTGGGATGTAGGCGTCGTCCGCCAGAAGGCGCTGCTGCAGTTCGCCCATGGCTTCGCCGACCTGACGAGGGACCCATCCCCGCTCGATGGCCATGGCGGCAGCGGTCCCGATCGCCTGCCCCATGGAGCTCGCGGTCCCCATGACTCGGGTGGAGCTCATGGCTGCATGGGTGCAGCTGGCGCAACGACCAGCGAACATCAGGTTCTCGATGTTCCGCGAGTAGAGCGAGCGGTACGGGATGCCATAGGGTGAGGGGGCGGGGTGGAACACCGTCGCGGGCGCCCCGATCTCGACTGCGCGGAAGCCTGCGGGGTGGTGGTCATCCATGGACCACCCGCCATAGGCCACGGTGTCCGGGAAGGGTCCGCCGGCCTCGACATCGCCCTGACAGAGCACATGATCGCCGATGTACCGTCGGCTCTCCCGCTTGCCGGGCAAGAACTGCACCCACTCGAGCGCCCAGTTCTCCGCCCCGCCCGCTGGGCAGCGGTTCTTGATGTGGTCCCAGACGCCGTAGACGATGGCGAGCAACTCGTCCCGCACATGCTCGGTGTCATAGATCGAGTGGGACTCGCCTCCGAGTTCGACCCACCAGTAGCCCATCCGCCACCAGCCGTGTCCGCCCCGACCGTACGGCAGCTCCTCGCAGGTGTCGAAGACCTCGGCCCACGCGGGAGGGTCGAAGGGCTGGGGCGTGCCCATGTCGCGGGCCTGGAAAAGGCAGGTCATGCCCATGGTGCGCTCGTCGGCCACTTCGGGGGCGATCGACTCCCCGTACTCCGCGCGGGCCTCCCGACCCATCCGCCACTCGGCGCCGGTCAGCGGCGCCAGGACCGCATCGCCGGAGCAGTCAGCAAACAGTCTCGCCCGCACCACGTGGAACATGCCCGTCGTGAGCTGCCAGCCTGTGACCGAGCGCACCCTCGCGCCCTCCATCTCGGCGGATAGGCAAGAGCAGTTGAGTAGTGGTGTGATTGAAGGATGGAATGCTACCTTTTCATGGAGGATCGTGTCCCAAATGGAGAAGGAGTGGCTGGAGTTGCGCCGGAGGTTCTCAAGCCGAAGCTCCTCCAGGATGCCGGTCTCCCTCATGTTGGGTATCTGGTTGTGCCGGTCGGCGCCGCAAATGTGCATCCGGCACTCGGACGAGGCGTTGCCGCCGAACACAGGGCGGTCCTGCATGATGGCGACTCTGGCGCCGTGACGGGCGGCCGCGAGGGCGGCACAGACCCCAGCCATGCCGCCGCCGACGACGCAGAGGTCGACATCGTGGTAGATCACAGGCATAGGGCTATCTATGCTCGGGTTCATCGCGCGGCCCTCCGGCGTGAGGCATATTGACGCTAGCACCTTGAATGTTATGTTGCCGCCAGGACTCAGTCCGGACCTTCCTTGGGCGTGCCAGCCTAGGGCTGCCTTCGCCGTCTGGCGCAACGAACCTGGTCACGCGAAGGTAGTTGGCACAGCCGGCTGGAATAAGCCGTCCGGCATGAGGGTTGAGAGGCGCCCACTACGCTGATGTCCCAGGCTCCACTTCTGCAGATGCGCCAGATAGACAAGTGGTTCGGCGGCGTGCATGCCGTCAGCCACGTCGATTTCGATGTTCGAGCCGGTGAGATCCACGCCCTGATCGGGGAGAATGGGGCTGGCAAATCGACTCTGGTGCGGATCCTCTCCGGCGCCATCCAGGCCGACGCTGGGGAGATCGTCTTCGACGGACGCAAGCTCCACATGCGGGGCCCCAAAGATGCCGAGGCCGCCGGTATCGCCATGATCCACCAGGAGCTCTCCCTCTGTCCCAACATGTCTGTCGCCGAGAACATCTTCCTGGGCTCCGAGCCCCTCGGCCCCATGCGCACCGTCTCCTGGAGGCGGCTGAGGGCCGATGCGGAGAGCTACCTCCGGCACCTCGACACCCCCATCGACGTCACCCGCGCGGTGGAGGAGTACGGCATAGCGACCCAGCAGATGGTCGAGGTCGCCAAGGTTCTGTCTCGCAACGCGAAGCTCATCGTCATGGATGAGCCGACGAGCGCCCTCACGGACACCGAAGCGCAGAGGCTCTTTGAGATCATCCGCGCCCTCAAGGCGGAGGGCGTCGCAATCGTGTACATCTCCCATAAGATGGAGGAGATCTACGAGCTGGCCGACCGAGTCACCGTTATGCGGGACTCCCGCTGGATCGGCACAGCCGAGGCTTCCGATCTGGCGCCCGGGCAGCTCATCGAATGGATGGTTGGCAGGAAGATCGAGACCCTCTTCCCCAAACGGTCCGTGGAACTGGGCGAGGAGCTGCTCCGAGTGGAGGATGCCGTCCTCCGGGCCAACGATGGCACGGACCGGCTGCTGGTCGACCATGCCTCGCTCAGCTTGCGAGCCGGGGAGATACTGGGCCTAGGGGGCTTGCGAGGGGCCGGCAACAGCGAGCTGTTGGGCCTGCTGTTCGGCCAGTTCTCTCACGCTGACGTGGAAGTCTGCCTCCGCGGGGAGCGAGTGAGGATCGGGCGCCCCAGTGACGCGTTGGCGCAGCGGATCGCACTCCTGACGAACGACCGCAAGACCACCGGCCTTGTGCTCTCGATGTCGGTGCTGCACAACATGACCTTGGCGTCGCTGAAGCGCATGGGACCAACACCTCTGGTGGTTCCTCGCGAGGAGGTGCGGGCGGCCTTGCCTCTGCGACAGCGGCTATCGGTGAAGACAGCGTCGCTGGACATCGAGGTCAGCGCCCTTTCCGGCGGCAATCAGCAGAAGGTTGCGCTGGCCAAGTGGCTCATGACGGAGCCGGATGTCCTGCTCCTGGATGAGCCCACTCGCGGGATCGACGTGGGCGCCAAGGCGGAGATCTACGAGCTGATGAACGAACTGGCCTCCCAGGGCAAGGGCATACTCCTGATCACCTCGGAGCTGCCCGAGTTGGTTGAGATGAGCGACCGTATCCTCGTCTTCCACCGGGGCCGAATCACCAAGGAGTTGAGAGGCGAAGAGATGACCCAGCAGAATGTGATGGCGGCGGCCATGTCGGGAGCGTCCAGTCATGCCTGAAGACCGAGAACCCCAGGAGGCCCCCGAGACTGTTGATGGCGCCGAGATGGAGGAGGCCGCACGCCGGCTTGGACCGCGCAACCCCGTGCTGCGCTTCTTGGGCCAGAACCGCGGGGTTACCGCGCTGCTCGCCGTGGTGATCCTGGGCGCGCTATTCACCCCCCAGCGCGGTGTCAACGGCCCCTATCTGGTGAACGTGATCACGGGCCATGCCGAGCCGCTGCGGGACTCAGACGGCACCTGGAACCCGCCGCGGTTCCTCACGACCAAGATCCACTCCGACGTTCTCTACGAGTACGCCGAGTACGGGCTCCTCGCGGTGGGCATGACCCTCGTCATTCTGACCGCCGGCATCGATCTGTCGGTCGGCTCAGTGCTGGGGATCGCGGCGGTGACATTCGCCTACCTGCTGATTGCTCGAGGCACCCCGCCGGCGGTGGCGATCGCCGGCGCCGCGGGCATGGGAACCCTGTGTGGACTGATCAACGGCTTCCTTGTAAGCAAGCTCCACCTCCAACCCTTCGTCGCGACCCTAGCGATGATGGTTGCCGCGCGCGGGGGAGCGAAGGTCATCTCGGGTGGCTACAAGATCCAAGCTGGGGGCGCGGACTGGTATTGGGTCCAAGGCGATCTGCCGGAGTTCATGACCTGGATGGTGAGTCCTTCGTACGGAGGCTTTCTCCGGCCGGTCACCCTTCTGTTCATTGTGTCCCTGCTCGTGATGGTCGTCGTTGTGAAGTACACCCGGTTCGGCCGGTACCTCTACGCGGTCGGGGGCAATGAGGAGGCCGCGCGCCTGTCTGGCGTGCCGGTGACCGGCACGAAGATCCTCGCCTACTCGTTGTGCGGGTTTTTCGCGGGGTTGGCCGGGTTCTGCAATGCCTGCCGGACGGGCCTCGGCAACCCCGAGGCGGGCACGACCTTCGAGCTCGATGCTATCGCCGCCGTCGTCATTGGTGGCACGAGTCTCGCAGGCGGGCGGGGCGCGATGATTCTGACGCTTCTCGGGGCGCTCATCGTCGGCTACATCGACAAGGCGCTCTCGGTGAATAACGTGGATGTGGCATACCGGTTGCTGGCGAAGGGCCTGATCATCGTTATCGCGGTTGTCATTCAGAGCCGTCGCCGAACCAACTGAGGGTAGGAACCGCGCCTGATAGGCGCGTCGAGAGGAGAGGGAACGGACATGAGCACGCGAGGCATGATCACCGTTGCCATGGCATTCGCCATGGTGGCCGCAGTGCTGGCAGGCTGCAGCGCTCCGGAGCGCGGAGACGCTGGTGGAACCCAGACAGTCGTTTCGACCGGGGCTGGGCCCGCTGGCACCGATGCGGGCGCCCCCGAGGCGCTGGCGTACCCCGAGGGGTACGAGTGCGTCTTCAACGCGGACTGCGGCTGGCAGCAAGAGGCCGCGACCAAGGAGATGAACTCGGCGCTATCGACTCAGCCCGAGATTCATGTGGTGTTCGGGCACAACGACCCGAGCGCATATGGGGCGTACCTCGCCGCACAGCAGGAGGGCGAGGGCCGAGAGGAGCAGATCAAGTTCATCGGCATCGATGGTCTCGCTCATGAAGGCATAAACTACGTGCGCCAGGGATCGCTCGATGTCACGTTCTACTATCCCAGCGGTGGCCCTGAGGCCATCAAGGCAGCCGTCCGGATCCTCGGCGGGGAGAAGGTCGCTCAGAACATCGCTCTCGGCACCAAGCTGATCACCGCGGAGAACGTGGACAGCGGTGGCGAGGAGATGCCCCCCGATGAGATGCCGGGCTGGGAGACCGCTGACGTCCTCGATGAGGGCGATCTGCCGCAGCTCTCGGGCGATCAGTACCTGATCGGCATGAGCCAGTGCAATCTGGCGGAGCCGTGGCGCAAGCAGATGGATGCCGACATCGCGGCGGCGGCAGCGGATCACCCGGAGCTCAAGGTCCTCTTCAAGGATGCCCAGGGCAAGGCTGAGACCCAGCAGGCCCATGTGCGCGAGTTCATCGACCAGGGCGTGGATCTCATTATCATTAGCCCGCTGGAGGCGCAGCCTCTGACTGAGCCGGTTGAGGAAGCCATGAAGGAGGGCATCCCCGTCATTGTCCTCGATCGGAAGATTGCCAGCGACAACTACACCTGCTACATCGGCGGGGCTAACGTGAAGATGGGCCGGGAGGCCGGCAAGTGGGTTCGCCGCCAGTTCCCCGAGGGCTGCAAGATCGTGGAACTGACGGGGCTCATGACCTCCACGCCAGCGCAGGAGCGGCACGAGGGCTTCCTGCTCGGTCTGAACACCCCCGACTCGGAACTCGGCACAGAGGCGCCGGCCGTTGAGCCTGCAGAGCCCGAGGCGCCAGCCGAGCCGACCGAGGATGACGCCGCTGTCGAGCCAGACGCCAACGCGGCAGCCACCCTGACCGAGGAGGCTCCGGCGGAGGAAGCGGCGACGGAGTAGCCTCGGCAAGCCAGATGAGCCACTAACTGGGGCCAGCCTCCGACGGGGGCTGGCCCCTCTATCACAAAGTGACCCGGAGGCGCGTGGTGCGCGGAACAACGTCTTGGGCGCGGGCCGTTCTGTTGGCCGCGGCGGCGGGGCTATGCTTCCCCGCCGCCGCGGAGATCACTTCGGCCATCGTCGCTGGGCCCGATGCGGCGTACCTGGTCGAGGAGGGCCCGTCGCGCACCGTCGCCTACTCAGATCGTGTCGGGCTGCGGAACCTCCGCCTGTTTGGCCGCAGCTTGGCCCCAACTCATCTCCCCCGCGCGAACCTCTGCGAGAACCGCCGTCGCGAGGGCTCACCCGCACCGAGTGCGAGCTCCTGCGAAGCGAGTTACGGCGATTGCCTCTGGGCGGGCATCGACGGCGTGCCGTGGGCGGGCGAGTACGAGTGGTGCAATGACCACCGCGAGGAGGGGACGCCCTGGTACCGAGTCGAGTTCGCCGAGCCTGCCCTGGTTGGTGAGGTGCGGCTCTTCACTCGCGACACGTATCCCCTGAGCGACTTCACCGTGGTGCTGGAGACGCCTGATGCGGCGGTGGCCGTCGCTGAGGTGCGCGGGAACACCGATGGGGAGTGGAGCGCGGCGTTCGAGCCCATCGAGGCCGTCGCCATACGGGTCGATTGCCTGCGCGGACCCGATCACCAGCCATCGATACGCCGGATCCAGGAACTCCAGGCCTTCGCCCCGCGACCTGAGCCACCCGAGCCACCCCGATCCTTCGCCTACCGGGTCGATGTTCCGGCGGAGGCGCCCATCTACGTCGAGGTGCGCGAGGTCTACACTCACGCCAGCACCCTCGCCGACATCGAATACGAGGTCCGGATCGACGGTCGCGCCGTCCACACGCGCCGCCATCGCTGCGATGGCCCGGGGCCGATAAGCTACTCATTCGAGCTCACGGACACGGAGCCGGGGGCACACGTCCTCACCTTCGTGGATACCTCGGGAGCTGGGCTCGCGATCAACCGGGTCCGAGTCATATCCGATCCGGTCAACACGGCCCGCCGGCGCGGGCTGCTGCGTCCCTTCATCATCGCGCCCCGGATCGCCCTTCCCCACCCTTTCGACAGTCGCGAGGTCGATCGCGGACTGGAAGCCTGGGTGCGGGCAGTCTCTCGCGGGGCGCCGCACGTTCAGCCCGGCCTCCTCGCCATCGTGGGCTACGCCGCTCCGGACGTGGACACTCTGGAGGCGCACATCCGAGCCTACGCCGACCTCGCCGCGCGCCACGGCATCCCCTGGGTGCTGCAGCTGTCATCGTGGTGGGCGGACACGCCGCTCCATGTGCCCGACGGCGAGGGAGGACGCTTCGGCGATGTGCGGTACCAGCAGATCGGCTGGAGCGAGCACGACGCTTACGATGATCCCGGCCTGGCGGAGTACCTGGAATCCCGCGCGCCGGGCAGTTACGACCGGCGCTACGGCCTGACGGTGCCGAACATCTGGTCCAGCACCCCTTGGCTCACGATGAACGACGACAGGCTCAACGCCTACAAGGTGGACCGGCTGCGCACCGCCGCCGCTGTTGTCAACCAGGTCCAGGCTGGCCCAACCGGTCACCTACTGCGCGCTGTTGTCACCGATGATGAACCGATGTACTGGCCGAGGATCACCGACTGGATGGCGGGCGGCTTCGCCGCCGCGAACGACGGCGTCCTGCGACCCGATCTCATCCTGGATGTGAACCCTTGCGTGGTTGAGGACGCGGCAACGGATGGCGTGATTCTGGACCCTCGAGATGGCTTGAGCCCCGTCGAACGCCAGTGGCTGCATGAGAACAACGCGCGCTATGCGGAGATGGTGTGCCGTACGCTGCGGGATGCCCTGGAGCCTCGTCCGAAGGGCTCGCGCGAGGCAGACCTCCGCGACCGGATCTTCAACTACATCCTGGCCCAGCCGTGTTACCCGCTGGATGACTACGGGCGCCCCGGATGGCACCTCGGCATCGTGGACGGGGCGGCGATTGGCCTCGAGGCCTTCGATGAGCGCTACTTCGCGCGCGCCCGCGATCTGGGCCCCCTGGCGAACTCGGATCTGGAGTGCGCCAACCCCTCGGCGGAGACGACGCTCGCGTGGGAGGGGCACTTCCGGGCGTGGCACGATGTGGGATGCCAGTTTATACAGCTCTGCAACGCGGGCCCCGCAGAGAACTGGACCGGTCTGTTCGAGGCGATGGGCCAGTGGGATTCGGCGGAGCGCATGACCCAGCGGGCTCTGAGCGCGCTCATCCAGGAGGCCGCGACGGAGGAGTGGCGCGCCGCGGAGTACCGAGCCGGTTTCGAGCCGTGGTGAGCACGGCGCTCAGGGGCTCGCGCTGCCGATGGTCCCCGCGATGGCCCGCGCCTCGTCATTGCCTACCACGAGGCTCACGGACCCATCGCGTTCCCTGATGCGCCAAGTCGCGGTCCTCGTTCCGGACCCGCGGTCGAAGTCGAGGTAGAGGCTCTTGCCCTTTCGGCGTAGGGGCTCGGCCTCGTAGCTCTCGCCCAGCTCGCGCCGCGCGCGGGCGTACCCGTCCAGGTAGCGCTGGAGATCAGCTATGAGGGGCTCGACGCGGCGGTCGAGGTCTATCTCGCCTGCGCGGGAGCTCGTCTCGACGGGTGCCGGCGAGGCGCCGCCGCTGCCGTCATTCGGCGGGCATCCCGCGAGCACCAGCGGGGCGAGCAGGGCGGCCAGAGCCCAGACGACCCGCCCTTTCGGCAGCCTCACCGGAGTCCACCCAGGAGGGGCCGCACTTCCTTGACTTCGGTCTTGGGGACACTGGCGTGGCGGAACTTCATGTCCTTGTCCACATAGCGGATCTCATAGGTGGTGGAGGTCTCCTCGCGTAGCTCGCCGGTCAGGGGCTTCTTGCCCGTCCGGAAGATCAGAGTGACGCGCATGGGTCACCTCCAGCCGCGTGGCAGTGGCTCGCTCGGAGTCTACGTGCGCGTCTGTCGAGGGTCAAGCGGACGGCCCCGGGTTAGGCCCGGCGGTCGGGCTTGGGCCACATCCGGGCGCGGATCTGGTCGAGCAGACCCAGGCGCTCCGACCGGTCCTCATCAGCCAGGCCAGGCCGCGGCTCGGGCAGGCGGCCGTATACGAGCCAGATCGAGACGGTCGAAGCCAGCAGGCAAGCGCCGTAGAGCGCGGTGTACGACACGTGGTCGGAGATGACCCCCGCTAGGAGCGAAGCGAAAGCGAGGGGGATGGTCAGGCTGTTGTAGAGGCCCAGGTAGCCGTCACGCTGGTGCGGCCGCGCGATCTCCAGCACGAAGTTCGAGGACGCGATCATGTTCGACGATACCGCCGCGTAGCCCACCACGACCGAGCCTCCGAGGAGCAGGTTCGCCAGCCAGGGAGCGACGTGGTAACCGCGCGCCATGGTGAGGGCGATCAGGGGGAGCGCGGCATGGACGGCGACGAGGGCGCCTGTCGCTCGTAGGAGGGTGCGACTGCCGAAACGATCGCTCAGGTAGCCCCACAGGAATGGGTAGATGGCCCCTGACAGGGCGATTGGGAGGAGCCAGGCGTTCGTCTGGGTATCGGTCAGGCCGAAGTTCTTCTGGGCGCAGATAGCAAGAAACTCCAGGCCCATGAGGGCTACGCCGACCCCAATGCGCGAGACGGCGAAGGAGCGGAACGCGTCGTCGCGAGACATTATCCGTGGGTAGCGTGACATGTGCATCCCGAAGGTCATGCGCCTCGGCTTGCTCTCCACCGCGGGCTCCCGCGCCATGCAGAAGGCGCCCAGCGCCATGGTCTGGGCGACGGCGGCGATGAGGAACAGCCACGCGTAGGCGCGGGGAAAGGGGAGGCCTCGGTCGGGGCTGAGGATGTAGGTCGCCAAAGTCGCGAAGCCGACACCCAAGACCCCCGCGATGCCCTGTCTCAGGCCCCACAGCAGGCCGCGCTTGTTCGCCGGCACTCCCTTGGCTACCACGTCCATGAACGGGATCCAGCTTACGCCGCCGAAGGTGCTGCTCAGGAACATGGCCAGGGCCAGGAGGGAGAAGGCGGTCATTGGGGAGTGGCCCGTGATCCCTGAGAACAGGACAAGAACAGCCCCCCAGATCGCGAGCATCCGCACGCCAGCGGAGCCGCGGTACCACGGCATGCGCCGCCCCACACCCTCGAGGATGTATGGCATGAAGAGGGTGGGCCACATCCACCCGATCTTGCTGGACATCTGGAGCAGACCGACCAGGGTCTCGGAGCCGACCAGGCGCTCGGCAAGGGGCGAGAGCACCACGGTGGCGTCCATGAAGCGAGCGGAGGCGTTGAAGAGGCTGCCGTTGATGACCCCGACCACGAAGGTGCGCCGGTCGAGGTAGTTTTGGTCCGTTGGGGCCGAACTCACGGTGTTCCTCCGATGTTCGGCCGCCTGACCGTTTCTGGGGCCTTGCCGATGGGAGGGCGTAGACGAGGGGCCCTTCCCCACCTTCGCCCGGAGTCAACACCAATGGCCTAGTCGAGTCAAGCCGAGGTTCCCTGGCAACTTACGGCGCGCCCAGGAGATGACGCGCTCGGCGCGGAAGTGTTAGTGGTCACAGACCCTATCATGCTTCTGGAGAGGTGCTGCCCGCTATGCCCGTCGTAACCCCTTCGATGATAGCCCACCGAGCATCCTTGGTCGGGAGGGCTCCCGACAAGCCCCTCGGTGTCGCCATGCTCAGCTTCGCACACGTTCACGCCGGAGGCTATGCCGACGCCGTGACCGAGGACCCGCGGACGCAGATCCGCGTCGTATGGGACGAGGTCCCTGAGCGCGGGCGTGACCGGGCTGACCACTACGGAGTGCCTTATGAGCCCTCGCTAGAGGTCGCGGTCGGACGTGATGACGTGGATGCCGTCGTGGTGAACTCCATGACGAACAACCACCACGAGGTCTACTTCGCCGCGGTGAACGCCGGCAAGCACATCTTCACCGAGAAAGCGCTGACAGTGACGGTGGCCGACGCCGACCGCGTGGTGGAGGCTGTCGAGGGGAGTGGGATCAAGTTCATGATCTCCCTACCCTCGCGATGCGACCCTCAGGTTCTCTGGCTGCGTGGTGTCGTCGACAGCGGCATCCTGGGCGACGTGACCTATATCCGCACGCGCATCGCCCACCAAGCCGCCCTGGACCACTGGTTTGGCGGGCACAATGCTTGGTTCGCCGACAAGGAAGCCGCGGGCGGCGGCGGTCTGTTCGACCTGGGGTGCCACACCGTCGACATCACCCGCTGGCTGGGCGGCCCGCCGAAGTCGGTAGTCGCGCAGATGAACTCGTTCTCGGGCACCTACCCCACCGTCGATGACAACGCCGTGGGCGTCGTTGAGTTCGAGTCGGGAGCCCTGGGCACCATGGAGTGCGCATGGGTGCAGCGTCGCGGACCTAACCCCATCGAGGTCTACGGCACCGAGGGCTACGCGGGCATCCGCACGGCGGGCCGCGGTCCCGTCCTGCAGGCCCCTGGCGATCCCGAGGTCGAGCTCCCCGAGGCGCCACCCAGCCCTATGGACCAGTGGTTGTCAGCCATCCTGAACGACACCGACATGACGATCACCGTCCGGGATGGCCGGAACCTGACGGAGATGCTAGAGGGGTGCTACCGGTCGGACGAGCTGGGCGCTCGCGTGGCGTTCCCGCTGGAGTAGCGGTGCGAGCATGCCGAGCGGCTGTCGCGCCGGAACGGGCGGCCGCTCGGCTAATCGTCGGCAGCGCAGCGGAAGCCGGCCGCGTCGCTGCGAGCGTAGGGTGGCCGGAACCCGCGGGAGTAGGAGCGGCACAGTTCGCTGGGGCTTCCCCAACTGCCGCCGCGCATACAGCGGTACCTGCCGGTAGCGGGGCCAGCGGGTGAGCTGGCAGGCGATGCCGCATAGTAGTCAGCGGCGAACCAGTCAGCCACCCACTCCCACACGTTGCCGGCCATGTCGAGGGCGCCGCACCACGACGCGCCCCGGGGAAACGATCCGACCGGCGCCGGGGTCTCATCGAAGGGATCCGACGCGAGGGAGTTGCAGCGGGCCGAGTCCCATTCGTCGCCCCATGGGTACGCGGTTGCCTTCGATCCTCGGGCGGCGTACTCCCACTCCGCCTCGGTCGGCAGGCGCTTGCCCGCCCAGCGCGCGTAGGCCGCAGCGTCATCCCATGACACAAGCACGACCGGCATGTCGCCCTGCCCCTCGGGGTAGGTGCGCGCCGCGCGGTCCCAGTTGTGGGGCGCGGCCCATGCCTCGGCCACGTACGGCACGGGACGGTTGGTCGCGTCTACAAAGCGCTTGTACTGCCTGTTCGTGACCTCGTTGCGATCGATCCAGAAAGTGGGGAGTGTCACGCTGTGGGGTGGCCCTTCGGCCGCTTCGCCGGACTTCGCGCCCATCTGGAAGCTGCCGCCTGGGACCCGGACCATAACGGACCCATCCTTCTCCCAGGTCTTTGTATCGACTCCGGCCGGGGGAGGCTCGGACACGGTGACGACGCTAGTGGCCCCGGCCCCAGCCGTATCCCTAGGCGTCTTGCCGCCCGGAGCGCGGCCGCCCGAGGGCGCCCCGAGGGTCTTGCCCGGCCGCTTGGCTCCCGTAGCACCAGCCTTGGGCTTCGTCCCCGACGCCGCTCCTGCAACACCTGCAGGCTCAGACTCGCCGCCGACGGGTTCTCCCTCGCCGGTGGCGGGTTCGCTCTCGGAGGTGCCATCTGTCTCGCTCTCGGGCGTACTTTCGGGCCCGGCTGATGGGATCGGCGCCTCGGGCTGCCAGTCGGACGCCAGGCCCGCGTCGGAGGAGTAGGGTCCCATCGGCGGCTGAGTGAGTATGCTACGGGCGTACCAGCCGTATGCCGCCCCGGCGCAGATCAGGAGGAGCAGACCGAGCCCCCACCACTGGCGCCGCCGGCGGCGCCGCCGCATCGCGAAGATCGGCGGCTCAGATCCGCGGGGCGTCATCAGCCACTCCGGCGGTTGGTAGTCGCCGCTGGCGAGTTCAGCGCCGCACGCCGAGCAGGCATTCGCCCAGGGCGGGTTGGATCTCAGGCACATGGAGCAATTCAACGGACACACCGCTCCCGAGTAAGCGATCGCTTCAGTGCTCCAAAGCCTGGGTCACGCGGTTTGTTCATGCATGGGCGAGGATAACTCACCCACTCAGGCCATCGAGTCCCTACAGTCGGCGCTACGGCACCTGTGCGTCATCGCCCATGAGCCAGGCGTCGATGGGGTCCTCATCCGTGCCCCTGGCGCGGACGATGAGCCTCTCTGCGCTGCCGTGAGGGGGGTGGCACGTGGTTAGCGTGAGGGTCTCCGACTCGGTTGGTTCCAGCGGTGAGTTGTCGTTGCGAGGCACGGCGTACACCTCGGCGACGGTATAGGCGTAGGGCAGGCCGTCCACATCGAACACGATGCGATCGCCAACGGACAACTCGTCCAGACGCCGGAAGGGGTGACCGAAGGTGACCCGGTGGCCCGCGATGCACACGTTGCCCCGCTGACCTGGCATCGGGGTGGATGGGTAGTGGCCGGGTCCCTTCGCCAAGTGCTCGGGCTCCACGCCGCTCACGACCACAGCTGACAGCCCTATGGACGGGATCTCGAGCCGCCCGAGAGGGTCGCCGGTGCCCAGGTCACGCCCCGACGGGTGGGTTCGGCGCGGGGTGGCGGGCTTCATCTGAAGGGCGACCGTGGCGGTCACGCCTCGCCCGCCCACCCCAGCCTCCATGCCGCGCCACCGCCGGAGCCCCACGGCTCGCTCAAGCTCGTTCTCGAGATCGCCCTGCCACACGGCTCCCATGAGATCCGACAGCAGTGGCGCCGCGAAACCGATGAGGCCCAAGGCAACCAGCGCGGCGCCCGTGATGCCGATCACGCGTGCGACAGGTCTCCGATTGGCGGTGGTGGGGTCCATCGGCGGCATCCTCGCCCCGTGCACGGCTGCCCGCCCTAGGGCGCGGCCTTGGCTTCCTCGGCGGCATCTTCGGCCGGGGGAGAACCGGAATCCTCAAGCGCCCGGTTCACGTCATGCCAGCACTTGAGGAAGACTAGACTGAAGACGGCCACACAGACGACGGTCACCCCTATATAGAGCGCGGCTCGGGAGAGCACCTGGGCGCTGAAGAGGGGGAGGACATCGTCGGCCTCAGGATCGCCGGGCTGGTCCGACTGCGCGCAGCATGGGGCTGCGGCCAATAGCAGCACGAGGAAAACGCACAGGACGTAGGCGCCTGTCGCTCCCCTGTGCGGCTTTTTGCCCTGGCAAGGCGCCATTCAGCGCCCCTCCTGCTCTACCGTTCGTCAACCTAGACTGACGCCTGTAGGGCCCCGACGTTTCGCGTTGGTAGACGGCTTTCAATAATACACGAGAAACTCGCCGCCGTACACCCGACGGGAGGGCCCTTCTTGATGCACCTCTGAGTGCTGACTGGGCCACTCGATGGCCAGTCCCCCACCTGGCATCAGTACGCGCACCGGACTCTCGAGCCTTCCTGTGAGGATACCGGCAACAGCAGATGCGGCGGCCCCCGTGCCGCAGGCCCGCGTCTCGCCCACCGCCCGTTCCCAGATCCTCAGCCGTACTTCGTGGGGACCCACCACGGTGGCCCACATGACAGATATGCTCTCTGGGAAGCGGGGGTCCTTCTCCAGAACGGGACTCAGGCGCGAAAAGGTGGCCTCATCGGGCGGCGGTCCGAAGATGACGCAATGAGGCGTGCCCATGGATACCAAGCTCACCGTGACGCGGTCGTTGCCCATCACGAACTCCTGGTCAATCATTGGTCCCTCTCCCACCCGAGCCGGCATATCAGTGGGGGATAGAACAGGGTGACCAAGGGAGGCGCGGACAGTGGCCGTCTCCGACTGAGCGTCAGTGACCTGAACCTCGCGCGGCCCCGCGATGGTGTCGATGATCCAAGCACCTTCATCGTGGGGCGCATATCGGGCAACGGCGATGTGCGCGACACAGCGGAGACCGTTGCCGCACATGTCCTCAGAGCCATCTGGGTTGAACATGCGCATACGACGCAGGGCTCCCGAGGACTTCGGTTCACCGACCACCAGAAGCCCGTCGCCGCCGATACCAGTGCCGTGAGCGCAGAGGGAGGGGGCCAGGTCGGACCAGTCGCGGGGGCCACTGCGAACCTCGTCGATCAGCACGAAGTGGTTGCCCAGGCCCTCGACCTTCTCGAAAGGGAGCGCCGTCATAGCCCGGGCTCCTCGGTCGATTCGGATCCGCCGGTCTCAGGCAGGAATTCCTCGCAGAGGATCTCCAGCCAGCCCTCGGTCCGGCGGCTGACCTCCGCGTACCATTCGCCCGCGCCTGCTTGTCGCGACAGGAGGGGGAACCACCATCCCGACGGCCGGCGGTCGGCCGCCTCGAGCTGGGTCGTCAGGTAGGCGGAGCGCACGAGGCGAAGACGCTCCCATGCGGCGGCGTCCTCGATGACGTGGGTCTCATCATGAATGACCGAGGACAGCCCTGTTCGCTGCTCGGAGACGATGGCCCGGCGCTGCCGACCCCACTGCTGCCCCATCTCATGGGCCTTCAGCTTCAGGTCTTGGATGCTGCCCTGAAGGGCGCCGCGTTCGACCTCGAGTGCATCGATCTCGCGCTGTAGCGCGTCCCTTATCTCGGGTGAGCTCGTATTGTCGAGGGCCGCCCAGAGCGGCTTGAGCCGCTCGCGCCGGATGCTTCCGGACTGGGCCTCCAGCTCGCGCACCCGTCTCCCGAGCTCTTTCGCCTCGGCCGCCAGGCTCCGCAACTCGCCACTCATGTGAGCCAGGACCCGGCCATGCTCGCGCATCCGACGGCGCACGCACTCGTGCTTCCTGAGCCGCTCGGCATGTTTGGGGCCCTTCGCCGCCATGATCTCCAGGACTGCGCCCGGTCCCGGACACTCCCTCAGACGCTCCAAGACGCTCCTGGCCTGAGCGACGACGTCGTGCCACCGCTCCGCGAACTCGCGCGACGTGATGTGCGTCTGCCCGAAGGCATCTGCCAGATGTTCCGGCAGCGCAAGCTCGCAGTCCATAGCGCCCATGGAGCTGAACGTGTGGTAACGCAGACGCAACACCGGGTGGGTCGTGAGCCTGATGCCCGCGTCCCGCAAGCCCTCGGCGAGTCGGCGCGTGCCCGTCGACACGTAGGCCGAGCCGGTCTCGGCTAGCACCATGACCGTCTCTGACAGCAGCATCAGCGGGAAGACGAGCGCCTTCCCGACCAACGCGCAGTCGGGGCCGAACCGGCGTACCACGAGGGCTGCGAGCTGCTCACGTTTCGTGAGGCCGCGAGCTGAACCCAGCATCACCGAGCCTTCGGGCAGATCCACGTAGGCCTCGGTCCGTGTGCACCGCAATGAGCCGCGTCCCCGGCCCGGGACGACCAAGTCGAAGGGCAGGGCGCCTTCTCCGAAGTCGTCGAGGGAGTAGATCCCCGTGTGGGCCACCGCACGGTCATAGGCTTGCCGCGCGGCATCGCGCGTCGCCGGGTCGAGGAAGGGTTCCAGAGGCTCGAAGCGTCTGCGGCCACACGTGGCCCGGTTGAAACGCATCTCGATGCTCGAGGCGGTGATGGTGAGCGCGTCGGGTCTGCCTCCGGCGAGTTGGCCGATGACGTGCCCCAGGATGGTCCGAAAGCACTCGGTGAGGGACTCGTCCGCGTGGGCTTGCACGGCCAGGTCGAGTCGTCGTAGCATCCGGGACGCGTAATGCTCGGCTGTGAGCCGCGTCTCCACATCCGCAACCATGTCGAGGCTTCCCTGGAGGGCCCATCGCAGTAGCTCCTGAAGGTACTCCCCGATCTCCCGGGTCAGCACGTCTCTGGCCGTGATGTCCTCGCCGCCGATCCGGGCCAGGCCCCGCCATCCGTAGGCCTCGGTGTAGGTCTCGATGAAGGCTTCGCGACCGCCAGGGGTGAGTTCGATGAGTCGGGAGACGGGCACGCCGTGGCGGGAGAGGAACCGGAGGGTGACTCGATGCTCTCCGCCGAAGGGGATGGCGCACTCGCCGGCAGCGGCCCAGAGATCGCGCGTCGTGCCATCGTTGGCGGGCAGCACGGCGGCGGGCCCCTCGAGGCCCGGCGCCGGAGGCAGCTTGCTGAAGTAGTCGGTGTCATGTACCCCGGCCCATACAGGCAGGGAGACGCCGGCCTCACGCATTGTCGGCAGGAGGAGTGCCTTGGTCGGCTCATCCCAGAACACGGTCTGCCCGAAGTGCACCAGGGGCGCATGGAACGCCTCCAGCGCCCGCAGCACATCAGCGAGGCAGGTGGCCTCGGTCGGTAGGTTCATTCTCGCCTCTCCGCGCGCACGGGAGGTGCCCCGTGCCTGATCCAGCCTACATTGACGCCGTTGTCGCCCTGGGGCAGGAACACGGATTCCGCGTCCGTGCCCATGAGCCGATGTGCGACCACACGTCCTTCCGCGTCGGCGGCCCGGCCGACGTCCTTGCCGACCCCTCCGCGCCTGAGCACGTCCGCTTACTGAAGTCCTTCGCGCTCCAGGCTAAGGTGCCCTTCGCCTTGCTGGGCGCCGGCACCAACGTGCTTGTCCGCGATGGCGGCATCCGGGGCATCGTGTGCCGACTCGGACCCGCTATGGGGCACATTGAGGTGGACCACGTGAGCCACCGAATGAGCGTGCAGGCTGGGGCCCTCCTGCGTCAGGTCAGCCTCCGCGCGGCCGAGTCCGGCATCTCGGGGATGGAGTGGGCCGTGGGCATACCGGGCAATGTCGGTGGAGCCGTCTTCATGAATGCTGGGGCTCACGGCGGCACCATGGCTGACGTGGTCGTCAGCGTCACGACCCTCACGTGCCAGTGCGAGTTCCGCACATGGCAGGCATCCGAGTTGGCCTTCGGCTATCGCGAATCCGCCCTCCAGGGCACCGGCGACATCGTGTTGGAGGCGACACTCCAGCTTGAGCCGGGTTCCCGAGAGGCGATCGAGCGTCGGCATCAGGAGATTCTCGAGAGCCGCCGCCAGGCCCAGCCTCTGGACCTACCCAGCGCCGGCTCGGTGTTCAAACGCCCGCCGGGGGACTACGCTGGCCGGCTGATCGAGGCGGCAGGTCTCAAGGGGCGAGCGCGCGTGGGTGGGGCCGTGGTGAGCGAGAAGCACGCCGGCTTCATCGTCAACACGGGGGGCGCCACCGCGGCTGACGTCTTAGCCCTCATCGAGCTCGTTCAGCGCACCGTACGCGAGCGCATGGGCGTCGAGCTGGAGCCCGAGGTTAGGGTGATGGGCGACGATCCCGCGCCACTATAGGCTCCCCCACCCTTCAGCTCGCTGATCTGCCGCTCCGCCGAGGAGAACCAGACCAAAGAAGACCAGGGCCTCCGCCACGAGCTTCGCCTCCTCGAACGCGGCTCCAGCGGAATCTGTCCGCGTCCATGGAGGAATACTAGCACCTGGAGTTAGGGTTGCCTAACATTCACCCACGCTCGTTCATTGGCTTACAGAGCCGCCTTGATCCGCTCCACTTCAGCCCTGACGCCTTCCCTCGGGGGCTCTGAACCCTCGTACTCCACCGAGATGTAGCCCCTGTAACCGGCGTCACGCAGGATCGCCACAACGCGCGCGTAGTCGGTGGGCGCCGAAGGGCGACCGGCAGGGCTGACGGAGACCTTCCCATGGCAGTTCACGCTGAGCCGCGCGATTCGGGCCATCTCGCCGTACGGATCCGCCGTACGGAAGTTCCCTGTGTCCAGGTTCGCCTTGAACCAACGCGACGAAACGCCGCGCAGTATCTGCAGCATGCCGTCGGCATCGCTGGTCACCCCCCCGTGGTTCTCCAGCGCCATGACGACTCCCGCCTCACGCGCCGTGGGGAGGCACTCCTTCGCACACTCGACGACCCACGTCCGCGCCCGATCGGCGTCGACCCCCTCAGGGGCGTCGCCCGCGAAGACGCGCATGAGTGGAGCGCCCAAGCGTTGGTAGTGGCGAAGCCACGTCTTCACGGCATCGATCTGCTTGTCGCGCTCCTCCCCTGGCGGGGTCGTGAAGCGGTTGCCCACAGCGCCGCCCGTGATTACCAGGCCCAGTTCAGCGCAGCGGCTCTTCAACCGATCGAGGTAGCTGTCATCGAACTCCCCAGGGAAGTAGTAAGAGGTCAGCTCGACGCCATCCAGGCCAATGTCCTTGGCGTAGTCGAGGAAGTCGAACAGGTCCATCTCGGGCGGATCCGCCTGGAGCAGGGCGCGCAGCGAGTACGCGCAGCAACTCACGCCGATAGGCCCGCGCCGTTGGGCATGAGCCACGCTGCCAGCGAGCACCGTTCCGCCCAGCACCCCCAGGAACCCCCTGCGGGTGAGGCTACGGCCGGATGACAGGCCGCCCCTCGGTATCGACGAGTCGGGCAACGAAGCCAAAGTTCCCACCTCCTTGGGTGATCTTGAGTAGAACCGTGTTCGTACCTTGCTTCAGACGGACATCAACGACATCCTGGTCCACCTGCACGGGGCGAGCGGCGTCCGCTCCATGGATGCGCTCTCCGTTCAGCCACGCCACAATGCCATCATCGCTCCCCAGCTTGAGCACCGCATCCATCGCGGCATGGACCGAGAACTCGGTATAGGCGTAGACCACGACGTCCTGGCTCGAGGACACGACGGGAGCGAGGTCGGCGACGCCGGACGGGTTGCCTATCTCGAAGGGGGTCCAGGTTAGGTCGGCGCCCTCAAAGGCGATGGGCGCCCCGAGGTCCACGCCCTCCTCCGGCGGATACACCGCACTAAAACCCGCCCCCTCCGGGTTGGGGAACGGGCCGATGAGGTGGAAACTGGTCAGGAACCCCTGCTGACGCGCCAGGCCGGAACCCGCGCCGAGGGTCTCGAGCTCAGCCGTCACACCGAGGTTCGCGGCCTCCGCAGGGAGCGCCTCGAGGGCCGCGACCAGAAGGTCGGTGGCGCGTTGCTCCTCAGCAGCCTCGCGAAGGGAGCGAGCCAGGGCGACGGCGGCCACGATGGCGGTGCGCGCCGTGTCCTGGTCCGCCGCCGCGAGGTGCTGCCGGATCACGCCTTCGTCGCTGGGGTCGGCCTTGGACGCCAGGATCCTCAGACCCGCGCGTGCGGCGGTCGCGTCGCCGGCGAGGAGCTGCCCGGCGATCGTTCGGGCGAAGTCACTATGCGGCCCCTGGGCCAGGCGGGTCGCCGCCTTCTCGGCAGCGCCAACGACCGCGGATCGGACCGCCTCGGGTTCCGTGTCTAGGGAGGCCAGTAGCGCCTCAGCGGCGGCGCGCGTCGCCATGCCCGCAAGCGACTGGGCCGCTGCAATGCGCCCGGCGTCCGAGCCCAACGGGTCGCGCGCCACGGCGCCCAGGGCGGCGGCTCCCTCATCCGAGGCACGGATCGCCAGATGGAGCGCCGCGCGGTTGCGGATGTCCTCATCGGGACTGCTCAACAGGCCGATCAACGTGCCATCCGCCTCCGAGTTGCTCTGGGCGGCGACTGCGTCGATGGCTGCCACGGCCACGGCCGGCGCACCATCGGCCACATAGCCCGATGCGAGCTCGAAGGCTCCCACGTCGTCGACGGCGGCAAGCGCCTCCAACGCCGCGACCTGCTGGCCCTCCCACACGCCCTGGCTCAGCACCAGTCTCACAAGGTCCAAGGCGCGCCGCGCCTGCCCCTCGCGGCCGTACGCCTGCGCGATGCTCATGAGCGGGAGCCCCGCCGCCGCAGTAGGTTCGGCCGAGTAGGCGGCCCTGAGCGCGACCTCTGACGAGGCCGTTGGGAGACCGCCGAGCGCCTGCAGGGCGGCGTGGCGAACCGCGTCGCGCCGGTCCCGTGAATGCCGAACCAACACTGGCGCGGCGCGCCCGTCGGCTCGCTCACCGAGAGCCCGCAGCAGGCGTACGAGTTGCTCGTCATCAGCGCGGTACGTGGCGCGCATCAGGGCCTCGGTCGCCTCCCGCCCGGGTGTCCGCGCGAGGGCGTCCAGAGCCAAGCCGGCCGCTCCCGTGTCGTCCAGCAGGCTCGCGAACACGTCCACGGCGCCCGGCTCGCCAGCCGCCGCGAGGGCTGAGAGAGCGAGATCGCTCCGCTCCCCGTGGGCATGGGAGGTCAGGGCCGACACTACCCGACGGGAGCGGTTCGCCATCGTGGTGAGGTCGGTCTGCATCACCTCGGTGAGATCGCCACCGGCGGCCTCCACCATGGCATCCACCGCGTCGGCTCCGAGCCAGATAAGCTTCTGGCGGGCCACCGTCTGGGCGGCCGGCGCGTCGGCTCGGAGTACCTCGATCAGCGCCCGAGCCCTGTCTCCGCCACTGGCGGCGTTAGCAACGCGCCTGGCGAGACCCTCGGGAACGCCCAGACCGACCCACTGCTCCACCTGTGAGGGGGCGTCCGCTTCCGGATCGATCCACGACTCCTGGGGCATGTCCGCCGGCAGCGCCTGAGTGACGCGGCCTGTCGCCGCCCATTCGGCGCCCCTCTGTAGAATCAGCGTGTGGTAGAAGCCCTGCAGCGTTGGCACGTCGTGGCCCATGACCGTGTGGAACATCCGGCCCTTCCCCCAGTGGTTGACCAGGAGCATGGGTTCCACCCTGCCCGTGCCGCTCTCCTCCGGCCGCGAGTAGGCCGAGGCGATAACCACAGCCTTACTCCCCTCGCCCCAGGTAAGGTTATGGTAGAGCTCGTCCGGAGCATGGAGGAAGTGAGGTACGCCCTTCAGGATCGGGTGCTGGGGATCGTCGATAGTGACCATATACCGGTGGTAGGTTCCGTGGCCCGCCCCACCGCGCCACGCGACGCCGATCAGGCTCTCGAACTCGACCCAGCCGGGGAAGGCGTTGTCCGCGGCATGGATGACGACCATGCCGCCGCCATCGGCGAGGTAATCCAGGGCCGCTTGGCGAGTCGGCTCGCTCCATTCGGGTCCGTAGTAGTTGTTCACCAGGACGTCGTACCGACGGATCTCCGCCGCTGAGAGGCTGCCCGGGTCATTGGTGACATCCACCTCGAACAGGCCCGTCGCCTCGAGTTGCCGCACGATCTCGGGGGTAGTCGTCTGCCAGTCATGGTTGTTGGCGCCTGAGAGCACCAGAGCCCGCAGCTCCGCAGCCTGGCTGCCCCCGACCAGCAGAGCCACGACGGCGCAGGCGATGAGCCAGCGGTGGGCTTTGACCATGGGTACCACGCTCCTTCATTGCGGCAGCGGACCGGCTCGGCGAGGTCACGTCTACTTGCGCGACCTCATGAGTCTGGTCAGCTTGCCCGTCTTGCGGAGCTTCCGCACCTCGGCGAGAAGCTCCGGGGGGTAGTCCTCTTCGGCCACTTGGCCGTAGACGGCGTGAGGGCGATCGAGGCGGCACGCCCAGCCGCTATCGCCATACGAGTAGTGCCACCACTCGTCGTAGCAGTTCGAGAAGCCTGCGCCCACCATCGCGTCATAGAGGATCTGCCGGCCCTCTCGCGCCTGGGGAGTGAGCCCACGGTGGAAGGTGTGCCACGTCCTCGCATCGGTGGCGAGGAGGGTGCTCCACATGTCCAACTCGTCGCCGTCGGCGAGCAGCCGGACATCGACCGCGCCTCCTGTCGTGTGGCCGGGCGGCGCCTTGGCATGGGGAGGGTGGAAGAACCGGTTCGCCTCCCGGTTCAGCGTGCTCTGGGGCCAGTTCGGGTGTGCCTCTTTCAGGCTCTCCCGGTAGGTGGAGTACCCCGCAGCCTGCATGTCCATGGTGCGCAGCCCCGTCGCTACCAGCAGAGTTAGCTGCGATGGGAGGCTGTCCGAGGCCCGTTGGAGCATCCCGCAGACGGTTAGGCGCAGCCAAGGCAGAGGAGCGCTGACCCGCATCCCGTGGCAGACCTGGCGGACGTCCACCAGAGGCTCGCCACACTCTAGGATGGGCACCTTGTCAAGCTGGCTGATGCCGGGTTCGCGTGGGCGACGCGCCGCGTCTCGGAGGTAGAGGCTGTCGGGAGTCATCGCTTCACCGATTCGCGCCCAGCCCAGGGCAACCTGCCCAGAGAAGTCAGGAGGGACCGCAGGGTGCCTACGGGGAACTTGGCATCAGAGGAGCCACCGGGAATGCCCCGTAAGTCCAAGAAACCTCACAATCGTGGTCCCAAGAGCCCTCAGAAGGCGGCCTCGCCGAGCCGGAGGTCCCGCCGTACCCTCGAGGTTGCCCGGCTTGGCCGCACGGCGGAGCAGATCCGAGCGCGGCGTCTCTCCTGGTCGATGAGGATCCTCCTGGCGGCGACGGTCTTCGTGCCGCTTGTCATCGGGGCGTACCCCTCGGACGCTGGCACCGTGGCCGTGCGGTTCGGGCTGGCCCTGGCCGCGTTCATCTTCCTACTCCTATCGCCTGCCTTCAATGAGGAGCTCGTCATCGACCGGAAGAACCGTGCTTGGCACGCCCTGCTAGGGGTGGGTCTGGGGGCTGCAGCAGGGGTTGCCAGGGGTCTGGGCAGCCGCTACACGCCGTGGACGGGCACTGAGGTCTTCCAGGGGTACGTCGCGAGCCTGGGAGAGGGCTTGCCCGCCCTCTCGGGCCTGCTCGGTTTTCTCCCCCTCGTGCTGATGGCGGGGGTGCTCGAGGCCATCGTCTACGCGGGCATGCTCCGATGGATACTCACCAGACCCCGCGGGCCCCTCGGTCCCATAGGAGCGGCGCTTCTGGTCTCCGTCGTCTACGCCTGGCTGCACTTCTGTGTGCCTCGGTTCCCGAGCCGCCTAGCCCACTTCGCGGGTGATTTGAGCGCCGCCACGACGTACGCCGCGGTGGGGGCAGTGAACGGACTGCTCACCTGCTTCATGAACAGCCTCACGCGCAGCCCCATGCTCGCGGGGACCTTCATCGGCGTCCAGTGGTGGGTAACGATGGCGATGATGTACGTAGGCTGGGCTTAGCCCGCCACGGCCGCCGACCCTATCCGCCAAAGACAGCCAGGGCGCAGAAGAAGGCGATGGGCGCGTTGACCATCAGGCTGTCGAAGCGGTCCAGTGAGCCACCGTGGCCGGGAATGAGCGACCCGAAGTCCTTGGTGCCTAGGTCCCGTTTTAGGATGGACTTCGCCAAGTCGCCCATCTGGCCCATCACACCCAGAAGCAGCGCGGCAGCCCACGTGAAGGATAACGGAAGCCCAAGAACCACGCCCGCGCACATCCCCGCGGCTATTGCCCCGACTAGGCCGCCCACCGCCCCCTCGAAGGTCTTGTTGGGGCTGACCGGCGTGAGCTTCCGCTTCCCGACCGAGCGCCCCACGAAGTAGGCGGTGACGTCCGTCGCCCAGGTGACCAGGAACACGAAGAGAAGCAGTTTCGCGCCCGTCTCGAGCCGCAGCGCCCCCTCGGCAGCGGCTCCAACATAGGGGAATGTCCGGACGAGCACCACGAAGCTCCACGGAATGGCAATGTAGAGGCCCCCCAATGCTGTGGCGCCCACATCGCGAACCACCTGGATGCTCTGGTCTCGGTGGTACCGGACGATCCCGAACAGGAGTGAGCCGATGCCGAGGTAGAGCATGGTGGCGAGGAGGGCCAGCGCCATCTCGCCGCCCGACAGGGTGATCGCGCCCTGTAGAACGGGCAGCAGGGGTGGCTCCGTCCACGCGAAGGCGAGGGTCGGCGCGACGAACACGACGGGGTACACGATAACGCCGGGCACGTTGATCCCCGCCGCCCGGCACTTCGTGATGAACTCGTGCGCGGCGAGAAGCGCCAGGATCAGCACGAACAGCAGCAGGACCGGCCCGCCGACGACAACGGCCGCGACGACCAGTGGTATGCCGACGACCGCGGATAGGACTCGCCAGATCAGCATGGCGTCGCCGCCCGTCTGTGGCCCATCATCGGTGACCACGCTCCTTCACGGGAGGTTCGGCCCCTGGCCGGGCTTGCCCTGCGGTCAATGCTGCCGCACGTAGCGGTCCCGGATGTAGCCCACGGCCACGGCCGCCAGGTACCCGGCCGCGGCGAGCAGTATCGTCGTGGCGCCCGAGGGGAGGTCCGTCGAGTAGCTCGCGGCGATGCCTCCCACGCTGCACAGGGCTGTGAGCGCCGCTGCCCCCAGCATCATCTGCCACAGCGACCGGGATAGGCGGCCGGCAGCGGCGGCGGGCAGCGCCAGGAGAGCGATCACGAGGACGAGCCCCACGGCGGTGACGAGCACGACCACGGTGAGGGCTGTCAGGCAGAGGAGCAGGATGTAGAGCGCCTCGACCCGTAGGCCCCTCAAGCGCGCGAACTGGGGGTCGAAGCAGACGGCCGTTAGCTGGTTGTACCAGACCAACGCGAGGCTGATGACGACGAGATCGAGCAGGGCGATCAGCCAGAGTTCCGCGGGAGACACCATGAGGATGTTACCGAACAGGTAGCTCATCAGGTCCTGGCTGTAGCCGGGCGTCCGGGCGATGAAGAGCACGCCCGTTGCCATTCCCACCGCCCACAGGGCGCTGATAACCGTATCCTCGCGCTCTGTCCAATGGAGGCTGACCCAGCCGATCACCACGGCCGTCAGGAGGGCCACGGCGAGCGCCCCGTAGAGCGGATGCAGCCACTCCCACCCCTGGACGACCTGGAGGTAGCGGGCGATCCCAAGCCCCGCGAGCAGGCAATGGGCAATGCCTCCGGCGACGTAGGTGATCCGTCGCGCAACGATGTAGGAGCCCACCACGCCGCACGCCACGCTTGCCAGGAGGCCCGTCGCGACCGCCCTCTGCAGGAATCCGTGCTCCATGAGCGCGCCGAGGAACCCCATCAAGGGCCCCCCGCGTCGGTCCATCGGTGGTCGTGCCGGACGGCTCGGACGTCGCCGCCTAGGAGGTCGGTCAGCAGATCGGACGTCAGGTCATGCAGGGCCACGGTGGGATGACGGACGACGGACCCGTTGCTCACGCAGAGCACCGTCTCAAGGCTATCGGTGACGAAGGTCAGGTCGTGGGTGACCAGGATGATCGTCATCGTCTCATTGAGGCGGCGCAGGAGGGCCAGCACCTCGCGTTCGATGCCGGGGTCCAGCCCCACAGTGGGCTCATCCAGGACGAGGAGACGGGACTCGGAGACGACGGCGCGAGCAATCAGGGCCCGCTGCCGCTGGCCCCCGGAGAGGTCCGCGTACGGCTCGGAGGCGCGATCCGCGAGGCCCACCGTTTCCAGGGCCTGCATCATCAGGCCGCGGTCGTTGCGGCTGAAGGGCCCGAAGCCCCTCGCCATCCCCAGCCGGCCCATGAGCACCACGTCACCAAGGGTCATGGGGAACCGCGGGTCGGGGGCGAACTGCTGAGGCACGTATCCGACCTCCCGGCTGGCTTCCCGCGCCGGTCTGCCTAGGACCGTGATCGTGCCTGTATCCGGTGTCAGGAGCCCGAGGATGAGCTTGAGGAGGGTCGTCTTCCCTCCACCGTTGGGGCCAACCACCCCGACGAACTCGCCCTGACAGATCGTCAGGTCCACGGAGTCGAGGATGCGGTTCGAGCCGTAGGAGAAGCCCATACCGCCTATCTCGACCGCCGGAACATCGCCCATTGCAGATCCCCAATCCACTGAGAGTGTCGCTCCGGAGCGCGACTGGGGTCAAGGTGCGCCCAGGGCCGAACACGGAGGCGTTCGAGGCCGCCTGGGGCTGCGCTTCCACCGAGGCCCGGAATCCGGCATCATGGGGTTAGCCTGGCGGCATGTAGCCGCATCGGGGAGGCGCAGGGCGGAGTATGGGCCCAGTCGTCGGCGATGTGGGAACGATTCTCGGCGAGAGGGCACGGCGGCTACGCGAGGAGACGCTCGCGATCCAGCCATTCGTGTCCGCAGAGCGTGCTGATCTCGTCACCGCGTTCTATGCCGAGCATGGCGACAGCGGCTTGCCCACGCCCATCCTGCGAGCCCGGTGCTTCGAGCACGTCCTGACGCGCCGGACGCTCTATCTTGGCCCCGACGAGCTCATCGTGGGCGAGCGAGGCCCATCCCCGAAGGCCACCCCAACCTATCCCGAGCTCTGCTGCCACTCCCTCGAGGACTTCGAGGCAATGAGCACGCGCGTCCGCACCCGGTATCTGGTGCCCGACGAGGTGCGGCGGGTCTACGCGGACCGGATCATCCCCTTTTGGCGGGGACGAACCATCCGGGAGCGGCTCTTCGCCTCCATGACGCCCGAGTGGCTAGCCGCCTTCGATGCAGGGGTGTTCACGGAGTTCATGGAGCAGCGCGCCCCCGGGCACGCCATCCTCGATGACAAGATCTACCGGCGCGGGATGCTCGACTTCAAGGCGGAGATCGAGGCCGTCCTGGCCCGCGCCGATGACCCCGCCCACCGCGATCAGCTGACCGCGATGGGCATCTGCTGCGACGCCCTGGTCGCCTTCGCCCACCGCTACGCGGAACTGGCCCGGCAGCTAGCCCAGGACGCCACGCCAGAGCGGCGGGCCGAGCTGCTCCGGATCGCCGACGTATGCGAGTGGGTCCCCGCCCACGCGCCCCGTACTTTCCACGAGGCCCTGCAGGCGTACTGGTTCGTCCACCTCGGGGTCATCACGGAGCTGAACACGTGGGACTCCTTCAACCCCGGCCGGCTCGACCAGCACCTCTGGCCGTTCTACAGCCGGGAGGTCGGCGAAGGGTCCCTTACCCGGGACGATGCCGCGGAGTTGCTTCAGTGCTTCTGGGTGAAGTTCAACAACCAGCCGGCGCCGCCCAAGGTCGGGATCACTGAGGAGCAGAGCGGCACCTACACGGACTTCGCCCTCATCAACATGGGCGGCGTGGACCGCGACGGCAATGACGCCGTCAACGGAGTCTCCTATCTCATGCTCGATGTGGTGGAGACGATGCGCCTGGTCCAGCCCAGCGCCTGCATCCAGGTCAGCGCGGTCAACCCCGATGACTTCATTCTGCGCGCCGCTCGCGTCATCAGGACCGGGATGGGGCAACCGTCGGTCTTCAACACCGATGAGATCGTGCGCGGTCAGTTGCGCGCGGGAAAGACCATCGAGGATGCCCGCGCCGGAGGGCCGAGCGGGTGTGTCGAGGTCTCCGCCTTCGGCAAGGAGAGCTGCACGCTGACCGGCTACTGCAACTGGCCGAAGATCGTGGAGCTTGCGCTCAACGATGGTGTGGATCCCCGCACTGGCAAGCGTCTGGGGCCGGCCACGGGTGATGCCCGCGCGTTCGAACGCTTCGAACAGCTCATGGACGCGTACCGGACGCAGCTGCGGTACTTCGTGGACCTCAAGATCGAAGGCAACAACCGGATCGAGGGGCTCTACCGCGAGTCCATGCCGGCGCCCTTCATGTCCGTATTGGTCGATGACTGCATTCGCAAGGGCGAGGACTACCACGGCACAGGCCCGCGCTACCGGCTGACTTACATACAGGGAGTGGGCCTGGGCACCGCGGCCGATGCCCTCTCGGCTGTGCGTCACGAGGTGTTCGAGGCGGCGACCCTCTCGATGGACGAGCTACTGGAGGCCCTGCGGAGCAACTTCGAGGGGCAGGAGCCGCTGCGCCAGCGGATCCTCCGGCAGTCGCCCAAGTACGGCAACGACGATCCCAAGGGGGATTCCGTCGCCAGGGAGCTCTTCGAGGCCTACTTCGACGCGATCGACGGGCGGCCCAACAGCAAGGGCGGCCACTACCAGGTGAACCTCCTGCCCACGACGGTGCACGTCTACTTCGGCTCGGTTGTGGGGGCGCTGCCCAACGGGCGGCTCGCCGGCGAGCCCCTCTCGGACGGCATCTCCCCCAGCCGCGGGGCTGATACCAAGGGGCCGACGGCCGTTGTGCGCTCCGCCGCGGCCTCGATCGACCACTGGCGAACCGGCGGCACGCTGCTGAACCAGAAGTTCAGCCCCCATGTGCTTGCGACCGATGCGTCCTTGGGGAAGCTCAAGGACCTCATCCGCGGGTACTTCACCCTTGGCGGCCATCACATACAGTTCAACGTAGTAGGCGCCGATACGCTGCGCCGTGCCCAGGAGCGCCCCGAGGCTCACCGTGACCTGATCGTCCGCGTGGCAGGCTACAGCGATTACTTCGTAGGCCTCGGGCCCGATCTGCAGAATGAGATCATAGGGCGCACCGAGCAGTCGGGCTTCTGAGTCTGAGCGCAAGCCCGTCCGCACGGACTGCGGCGCGTCACGGCCGAGGAGGAACCGCCCATGAATCCGATCGCGCTACCCGACTTCTGCGGCCGCTGCGCGTCCCTGGCATTCACTCTGGGCGGCCCGGAGATCGCCATCGTGGCGGGCATCATCCTCCTTCTCTTCGGTGCGGGACGGGTGCCGGGCCTCATGAAGAGCCTCGCCCGAGGCGCGGCAACGGTGAAGCACGAGCACGATGAGCTCATGGCCGAGGTCAACAGCGTGAAGGGCGCGTTGACCCGTGAGGTCTCGGACATCACGAAAGGTATCTCCGCCGACATCAGCGGTGATGACGCTGATGCCGAGCAGGCCTGACCCCGGCGACCGCGACGCCCAGCCTACCGGTAGAAGATGATCTGGGCCTCGACCCAGTGGTCCGCCAGCCGCTCGGCTCTCGCTTCGTTCACGTAGTCCATGGGGTCGTACTCGATGCGCAGGGCGCCATCCGGCCCCAGCGACTCGGTGACGTCTATGTCCCACGGACGCACAAGCGCTCCTGGGGCCCAACCGGCGCGCTCATACTTCCAGGTTCCCCCCTGTGGCCGGCAGGGGTTGAGGTAGCACTCGGAGTACCACAGGGTGTTCGTCCAGACCTGGCCGTTCACGGTCACGGTGCGGTCAGCGGGCATGAACTCAGCCGCATTCTGATGGGCCATGCCGTGTCCAGTCACCCAGAACCGCAGCTTGGCGGAGGTAGCGCCCTCGGGCGCTTCGACGGTCAGTGGCTCGAACCACTCGTCGAGCGGTGAGTCGGGATTGCCATACTCCGGAGAACCCACCCAGAGGTTCTTGATCGCGAAGGGCTGTGGCGACTCGTGGCCCGCGTAGTAGTCGAGATTGATGCTCACCTGGAAGCCGGTGAACCCTTCGGGCTTCTCCTCAGTCCCCCACGCTTGGCAGTGGGCAGCGAGACGGGTAGGGCCGCGTAGGAGGTGCGCATAGTCCGTCACGTCGGCCCGCCATACCCACTCGCGGCTGTAGGGCGTGATCCATCGTAGGATCTCGACACGCTCGCCCTCGTCCGTCCATGCGTAGACCGAGGCCCTCCTGTCCCAGGGGTCCCACCCAGCCGCCGGCCGCTCCAGGGTTAGGGTGAGGATGATGCGCGCGTCGTCGAGTTCGGGCAGATCGAGGATCCGCTCCGTCGTCTGAGACTCCTGATGGAGCACCACGTCCTCGAACACCGCGACCGTCGCAGCGGGCCCGTCCGGAGGCACGCCATCCCCTATCGACCACCTGAAGCCCTCCACAACCGGCACGCCGGGCGTCTGCTCCGTGGGGCTCGCGCCCGCCGTGATCCAGCCTGCGCTGGCAAGAACGGCGGGCACGAACTCGCCCTCATAGACACGGCTCTCCCCGATGGTCACGGAGAACTCGGCGCCCCCGGGAACGTACTCGATCCTAACGGCGCACTCCAGCGGCTGCCCGACCTCAAATGCCGGGTCCGCCCGCCGGTTCGCTACCTCGCGGCCGTCCCAGTGCAGAGAGACCTCCCGCTCCGGATGGCCGTAGATGTTGCCGACGGCATCGAAGGGATCCTCACCTGGCGGGTTGTGCGTGTCGATGCCGATGCCGAGGCAGCCCGCGCGGCTCGGCTCCTCCCACTGGTCGGGCGCCGTCGGAGCGTCGGGGCAGAGCATGACCCCCATGCCGGCCCCATCGGCGGGCAGAGTGACCGTGAAGCGCAGTTCCAGGGAGGGAGCGGCGGGCAGCGCCGCCTCGGAGGCTATCAGCACTCCCTCCTCCAGGAGGATCGACTCGTCCTCGCTCAGCATGACGCCGCTCTGGGCCTGCGCCACAAGCGCAACCACCATGATCCACCAGCCGGTCATCGCCATCACTCCGTTCTTGCGGGTCCGTTGAGCCTCTTCGACAGTACCCGATGCTCGCCTGCCGGGAGGCGGTGTTCACGCCGTGCGTGAAGATGGGTTACATCGACGATCTCCGAAGGGAAACTCCGATGAACCGAAGCCTTCCATGGTCCCTCGCGCTCCTCATGGCGCTCAGCGGCGCAGCGATCGCTCAGTCCTTCGAAGACTGGGACATCATGGCCGACACGTGGGTAGCCACGGACGCGATCGGCCGCGAGATGCCACTTATCGACGAGGTCGGGCCGGTGAAGGACGACCAGGAGCGCGTGGTGGGTATCTTCTACATCACCTGGCACAGCGACGGCAACGCCGAGAGACCGAGCCCGTTCAGCGCGGATGTGGCGAAGATCCTCTCCCAGGACCCCGCCGCCCGCCTCGATGGCAAGCATCCGCTGTGGACGGAGGGCTCCTATCACTGGGCCGAGCCCGAGATGGGCTACTTCCTCTCCAAGGACGAGTGGGTCATCCGCAAGGACATGTCCATGCTCGCGGACGCGGGGGTAGACGTCCTCGTCATGGACGTGACCAACGCCGTGCGCTACTGGGACGAGTGGGACGTGCTCTTCCCCACGATGGAGAAGATGCGGGCCGAGGGGAATAAGGTGCCGCAGTTCTGCTTCTGGAGCTTCAACGGCCCCGCGATCACCGTGGTGCAAGACCTATACGACCGTATCTACAAGGAGGGGAAGTACAGGGACCTTTGGTTCTACTGGGACGGCAAGCCGCTGATTCTCGTCAACGGAAACCCCAGCGTGGATGCCAACCGCAGCGGAATCGAGCACCCGAACCCGCACTACGACCCAGCCGCCGCGACCGACCCGAACCACCCGCACTACGGCGACCCCGACTATGCCGAGGAGTTCTACCAGGACTACACGCGCGAGGTGAAGGAGTTCTTCACCATGCGCACCATGTGGTGGGGCTACTACGAGTGGGCCGGCGAGCGGTTCATCGGCGCCGAGGACACCTGGAGCTTCGGGTACGACCTCGGCGATGCCCGAGTCCGCGGCATGGACCCTGCCGACTTGATCTCCACCCACAACGGCGTCCGCGAGGAGGCGGCGGTGACTCCCGCCCAGCACCCGATAAGCTTGGTCGGCAAGTCCTGGACCCGTGAGCACGAGGAGCCGGAACTGAACGATCAGGACCTCCCCGTGCCGACATATGTCCCGTGGTTGGGCGAGGTCGTGGATGATCCCGAGGGCTACGGCATCTACTTCCAGGACCGGTGGGACGAGGCCCTGCCCGCGAACCCGCGCTTCGTCTACATCAACGACTGGAACGAGTGGACCGCTGGCAAGTACCACCCCGCCGAGGGCGAGACAGTGCCATTCATGCGCCGGGCCAGCAACTACTTCTTCGTCGACCAGTACAACCCCGAGTTCAACCGATGCCTGCAGCCCATGAGGGGCGGCTACACCGACAACTACTACATGCAGATGGCTCAGAACATCAGGCGCTACAAGGGCGTCCGCCCGATACCGGAGGCGCGCGGCTACAGCCCCATCCGGATCGACGGCTACTTCGACGACTGGTCCGCCGTCGAGGTGGAGTTCCGCGACACCATCGGCGACACAATGCACCGGGACTACCCCGGCTACGGCGGCCTTCACTACACGAACGACTCCGGCCGCAATGACATCGTTCGGTGCAAAGTCGCGATCGATCGGTGGCGGGCGAGCTTCTACGTCGAGACGCGCGAGCCGTTGAGCCCTCACACGGATCCCAACTGGATGCTCCTCCTGGTGGACACGGACCAGGATGCGTCAACTGGATGGTGCGGTTACGACTACCTCATCAACGGTGAGGTGATCGACAGCGAGACCACGACGCTCATGCGGTACACCGACGGGGGATGGCGCGAGGTTGCGCGGGTTCCCTATCGCGCCGCAGGCAACGCGCTCGAGGTCGCGGCGCCGCGATGGCTGCTCGGTCTTCGGGGCAGCCAACTCAGCTTCGACTTCCACTGGGCTGACAACCCCACCGAGCTAGTCGACGCTATTTCCCTGTGCACGGACGGCGACAGCGCTCCGAACCGAAGGTTCAACTACCGCTGCATCTGGGCGATGTGACGGACATGCTCCTGTGAGCCGCGCCGCTCAGCCGACGACCACACGAGATACCTCTCTCCATTTGTGCGTAGTGCTGTAATGATGCAGAGGTAGCGCAGTCACAACGAACCAGCAGTGCCGTTCCTTATCCTGGCGATGGACGGAGGTAGGCACGATGTCAGAACCTCGATGGGTTCGGTTCGAGTCGCTCCCTTGGCGTGGGCCGGGGCGGCAGATGCGCTGGGCGAGCCTGATCCTCACAGGCATCCTCATCGGCGCGGCATGGGCTCAATCCCCCGGCGAGGATGGACTACCGACTGAGGCGGCGGTGCTGCAGAGCCTGGGGGTGGACCCGGACACCCCGGTGGACGGCGTGGCCGGCCTCTGGGGCGAGGTCCTCGGGTCCCTCGCCGAGACGCTGCAGGTGGTGGTGATGGCTCCGCACGTTCGCGCCCGCGGCCTCTGCATCCCTCCCGGGGCAGCGTCCGAGGCGCTGGCCTCCTTGGCCGTGCAATGCGAGGGCGTCTGGGTCGGCGTCCAGGGCATGCTGTGCCTTCGCACGACGGACGCCTACGCGCCGGCTATCACGGACCTGTGGGAGAGAATGGGGAACTCTCTGGGTCTTGGGCTCTGCGCGGAGGACAGAATCGCGGCCGTCCTCGCGAGCGACCCCAGCCTTCTGAAGGGCGCCATGGGCGAGTCCGGTTTCGTGGTTAGCGACCTTCCGGAGGATGCCCGGGACCAGGTCATGCGCGCGATGACCCGGTTGAACCCGGGACTGGGCCGGAGGCTGGCGCCCTGGCACTCGATGCGAGTGAGGGTGGGGTTGAGCCCGTCGCTACTGCTGCTCACCTCCTCGGGCTCGGCTCTGTGCGCGCCAATGCACCTCAGGGACATTGCCGCCGGGAAACCCAGGCTCCAGCTGCAGCCCGAGGCGTGGGCGCGCGCCTCCGGGGCGGCGGAGGAGGCGACGGAGCCACCGCCCCCTGTGCGGGATGACGCGTCGCGAGAGCTCGAGCCTGGCGCGGGCCTGTTGTCGCTCGCTGAGCTCATCGGAGCTGCCGATGTCCATGCCAGTGGCGCGGGTCAGGTCTCGGTCTCGGATAAGGCGGGCGTCTATGAAGTGTTCGTGGCGAGGCCGGCGGCCGTTACCGTGCCCCTCGACGACCTCGCGAGCGCGGTCGTCACCTGCTGCCCGTGGCTTGAGGTACGGCGTATCGAGGAGCTGCGTCACCTCAGCGTCTCGGCGAAGGGCGTCTCAGCCCTATGGGTGGATATGAACCGTCAGCACGGTGATGAGCAAGTGCTGTTGCCAGTCTGCCGCTCCTACTACTCTCAGCCTGACCCGGTTCTACCTCCATCCCCCTTCGATCTTGAGACGATCATCGCGTGTCGCCCGGTGGGTTATGCCGACCTATCGCCGGAGCAGCGCGACTACGTGGGCTCGACCTTCGAGAGCGCGGAGGGATGGGACGCCATCGACCGGGCGAACCTGTCCGTGCTGCTTCTCCCTAGCCTATGGGTGACTCTCACTCAGGGCGAGGCGGGCGACGAGGACTACGCGTACCTGGGCAGTGAGGTGAGCGCCCTCAGTTTTTGGGATCAGGATGTTCACGCGTTCTGGAGCTACCGTGACGGCGACTGGTATCCGGTGCCACCCCCCATGTAAGCCGCAGCGCGGGGCCCGCGTCGGGAGGGTAGAGTCACCATTGATCACGGGCATGATGAGCACATGATCCGCGTCCTAATGTGGGAATCTAGTATTGGCGTGTCAGCAGTGCCGTTCCTTATCCTGGCGATGGACGGAGGTAGGCACGATGTCAGAACCTCGGTGGGTTCGGTTCGAGTCGCTCCCTTGGCGTGGGCCGGGGCGGCAGGTGCGCTGGGCGAGCCTGATCCTCACAGGCATCCTCATCGGCGCGGCATGTGCTCAATCCCCCGGCGAGGATGGACTACCGACTGAGGCGGCGGTGCTGGAGAGCCTGGGAGTGGACCCGGACACCCCGGTGGATGGCGTGGCCGGCCTCTGGGACGAGGTCCTCGGGTCCCTCGCCGAGACGCTGCAGGTGGTGGTGATGGCCCCGCACGTTCGTGCCCGCGGCCTCTGCATCCCTCCCGGGTCAGCGTCCGAGGCGCTGGCCTCCTTGGCCGTGCAATGCGAGGGCGTCTGGGTCGGCGTCCAGGGCATGCTGTGCCTTCGCACGACGGACGCCTACGCGCCTACTATTGCGGATCGGTGGGAGGCGGTGGGGGACAGTCTCGCGCTCGGGCTCTACGCGGAGGCGAGGATCGCAGCGGCCCTCGGGAGCGACCCCAGCCTCCTGGAGGGCGCCATGGGCGAGTCCGGTTTCGTGGTGAGCGACCTTCCGGAGGATGCTCGGGACCAGGTCATGCGCGCGATGACCCGGTTGAACCCGGGACTAGGCCGGAGGCTGGCGCCCTGGCATTCGATGCGAGTGAGGGTGGGGTTGAGGCCATTACTACTGCTACTCACCTCCTCCGGCTCGGCTCTGTGCGCGCCAGTGCTCCTCTCGGAGATCGCCGCCGGGAACCCCAGGCTCGAGCTGCAGCCCGAGGCGTGGGCGCGCGCCTCCGGGGCGGCGGAGG